>JACKZZ010004102.1_pt1 | contig 49440 bp, 23 predicted proteins | sample 8027871 | NCBI WGS metagenome assembly JACKZZ01 (sample SAMN15724774, study PRJNA655200) | protist metagenome | isolation source: fluorescence activated cell sorting (FACS) single amplified genomes of... | place: USA: West Boothbay Harbor, Gulf of Maine | collected 2000-07-19
AGCATCACCACCCCGTACCGCCGCACAGGCTCCTTCCAGCCCTACCGCATCCCGAGGCGGGTCAAGATACAGCGACAACGTGACCATGCGCTGAAATTAGCGCAGGATGAAGCTGAAAATGCCAAGCGAAAAGTCAGTCAAACGTCTATAGAAAGCAAGCTTTCGAATAAATCCGCGAAGAGGCGAAAAGTGAGTGAACAGAACGACAAAGGGAAAGGAGCAGTGGTCCGACGATGCCGCAAGCACCTGCGCCGTCCACACGCCCTTTACGCCAACAACTCGCACTTTGGAAGCCCAGGCGGCAACCCGGGCAACAACAAAGGCAACAGCCAGAACAGGTGCAAGTGGCTTGCCACACACGTGTGGCATGCCAAACGCTTCCGTATGTGTGCAGAGCATGGGGTGCATATGGCGGCCTACCACAGCAGTCGCGGTATTACGCGCAAGCTTAGTGATGCTCTAAGCACAAGAGCAGTGCTGCACGACTCGTCATACCTGCGCCTGCTACGTTTACGGGGCGATGTGAAAGACATAGTCTCAATTCTCCTCCAGCTGATCGACCCCCGCTCCCAGCTATTTGCCTCCAACCGAAACTCTTACGGCATCAGTGGCAGTGGCAGCGACAGCGACAGCGACAGCGACAGCGACAGCGACAGCGACAGCGACAGCGGTACAAGTGCAGAAAGACTCCAGCGCTCCCTAGGGGTGGAGCTCCCACTGATGTTGCATCAGAATGGTGCCTTTCCGCAGGGTGCCCTGGGACCTGCTCTGCTGATGTACACCACTGCTCAGAACGCCGACTGCTGCGCTTGGTTATGGCTGCACCCAAGTATGTATCGGTCTGTATGCTCGGAAGTACGCAGCGTACTAGGAAGTGTAGAGCTGCAAGCTGCTGTCACGCTCGAAGCAGACCCTCAGGAGCCTCTCGCTCGCTTTTCCCTCAGAGGAGCCGAGGCTATGACCATACTCGGAAAATTACTTCAGCAGCCCAAATCGAGTGGGAAAGGACCTAGTCATGGAAGTGGGGCTGAGAGTGGTAATGGGGAAGAATTGGATCGTAATTGGCAGTTATTCGACGCGATGCAAAATTCATCACAGAAAGCAGTACAGAAAACTTGGCCTCTGGGTCAGAGCTTGTCCCTGTGTGTAAGTGATATTGCTGCAACGGTAGAGAAAAGCAATGGTAGTCGTAACATCCATCGCAACTCTGCTTCTAAAAAGGAAAGAAGAGTTTTATTAGATGAATGGAGCAAAGCAGCCCAGAATGGTTGTACTACTCAGTCTGTCCTTTGGGATGATAAAACACGATGCACACTTGCAACAGCCATGCCCCGGGAAACGACTTTGAACGAGCAGCGGGCGCAGCAGAGGCATGCTGCGCACAACATTCATGAAGATGATCATGACCAGGATGGGGATGTTTACAAGCTGAAGAAAAAAGAAAAAACTCTTGAGTGTGAAGAGTTTTCATGGCCGCATATTCCGATTGTGCTGATCAGAAAAGATGAGAGCTCTGTATGTGGTTCGTATACAGCCCCTGCATTGTTTCAAAAGAAAAATGCATTGCATGGCTTTGACTTGTTGTTACCACAGTGCTATGCTTCTCGTTTCTGGGGTGCTTTGCAGCTGCAATTCAGCCGAGGAAAGAAGCCTGGTAAATCTGAGCCAGCTCTGCTCTCGGTAGGTTTCAAAGAAATGGAGTATCTGCACCTCCAGGCGGGCCTGCCATCCTTTCCCAAAGATTTCCCAGAGACTGATGCCGGGAGGTGGTACTGGAAGAATCGCTTGATGGAGAAAATAGCTCAAGAGAAGCGGAAGCCTCGTGCAAAGAGCTGTTGCATTTCAAGAATGCACATACCTCTATTACAGTCCCTTTATCCTCCGTGTACAGCAAAAGAGGGGGAAGAGGTAAATGACACAACACATTTTCCTTTTGTAATGGCGCGATCTGAACGCTACAGTGGGCTTTTTGTAAATCCTTATACTCACTCTGAACCTAGTCAGCCTTTGGAGCCATCACAGCCTATGCCACACCCCACCTGTATCCAGGCTCTCTTGGTGCCTACGTCAAGGGGCGTACCGAAGGAAGGGGCGCAAATACTGGTACCGAGTGCGCATGACTTGAAATTATATATGATACATCAGCAGAACAAGAGTGTTGTCGACACTAGCACGGGTGAGTGCTATGGTAGTTGGTCAGGAGTTCTGGAGGGAAAAGAGAAAGAGAAAGTTGATCGTGCTGTATTAGGCCTGGTGACGAGCGGTTGTAATCGTGTGAGGGGCAGTGGACGCAAGAGAGGCGTGACCAATGCGACAGATAAGAGGTTTGCTATGAGCTTTTGTCGCGTAGATATTTTGCATAAATTGCATGGATTGTCTCACATGCAAGAAATGCCAGTCGATCACACTCTCGTGCTCTTCCGCAACAATCCATCACAACCCGGCGCGGAGGGGGATAAAACTGGCGATGTTTGGCTCCGGCCAGCCCTGTTGCACAATAACAGTATGTGCTATTGAGATTTAAAGTACAGCCTGATCTGCACTGATGCGAGCAGGATACCCAGGTAGAGTTGATGCTGCTTTTGTCCATTTAACACTATACTTTACAATAATAATTTCTCATTACCATGAAGTACTTCGTGTTATTCCTTATGTCACTCTGTGTGAAGATGTGTACCACCGATTGGAACGCGCAATCAGACGAGTCCGAAAGCTACTCCCCCGGAGGGAGGGGTCCTAGTGGTACTGATGATGAAAAAAGAGTAAATGAACTCTTTCCTACCCACCAATCACCATCACAGAAACGATATTGGCTTGCATGGGCTGCAGAAACAGCAGAAATATTTCAACTGTGCAACTATGTAGGCAGCACATTACCCTGTCACATGTGCAAAAAAATTAACCAAATTTACAAAATATACGTACTACGGACATCAAGAGGGACGGCGTGACACCATGGGACCCGTGAATCAACATTCAACAGTGCTTTGCTTGAAAGTGGCGGAACAGAGAGCAAGAAGCAACATTTTGCATCATTTTACTGTTTACAAGGATAAGGACGGATCTGTTTGTACTAAGGCAGTCTTACCAATCACAGTTTAACCCTATTAGAGGCGTTTATTGTCCTTAAAAGCTGTCGACATGTCTCAAGGTTTCGCTGTTGATGGCATGGCAATAGCTGCTAGTGCTATTGCCAAAGTCGCTGAGCCGAATGTCACCTTCGAGCGCGACGAGCTGCAACGAAAGCTCGATATGCGGGAAATAGAAATGACTCGCAAGGAAAAGGAGCTGCAGGGAAGTTGCATAGAGATGATGCGATTGCAAAAGGAGAACAAAATAGCTTCAGCTGAAATACAAAACTTGCGTGATCGTAATGAGACGTTACAACAAAGTCTCATGAACAGCCGTTTGCTATCACAAAACGCCCGAAATGATGCAGAGCACGTTCTCAATGAAAGCAGAATTCGAGAGTTGGAGTCGGCCCTCTCAGCAGCGATTCATAAAATCAAGAAAAGTGATGCGGAACTTACGAATTGGCAAGAAAAGTGGAAAGATGTGGACTCGTCGTATACACATGCTATGGCAGAACTCAATTCTATCAAGGATACGAAGAACTTCCACAGGGCAGAGCTTGACATGGCGTACGCCAAAGTCAAGGCCGCGCAGCTTTTGATTGATAATTACGAGTCAGAAGCTGATCGCATGCGTAATGAAATTGGCAATGCTAGGTCGGACATTTTGACTCTTCGCGGAACAATAGATGAGAAGCAGAAGGACCTCAATATGTCTCACAAGGACCTCGCTGAAGCGAAGTCAGACGTTAGTAAATTGAAAGCAGTGCTGAGTGTGAGGTCAGAAACGAATGGTGTCTTGCGTCAGCAACTTGAAGAAATGAATGGAAACTCCTTCGTCATCAGCAAGGCAGAAATGGAAAAGTTCAAGCGAATTGAGCGAGAGTTTGGGGACCAAGCGCAGAAAATCAAGAACCTGGATCGATCACTCCTACTGCAAATGGATATCAGCACCAAGGCTGAAATCACTTTGGAGGAAATGAGAGAGAGAGTTACTGTAGCGGAAGACAAATTCAGTTCTATTAATATTGAATTACTGGAGACGCGCAAAAAAATAGGAAGCACTGGTGACAGAGAAAAGATCCTTAAAAGGGAAGTCATCAAATTACGAAAAGAAAAAGCGGATATAGTAGATGAACTGATGGAACTCCAGAACGATCCTTTCGCTGGTGATGAAGAAATCAAGAAAATGCGTGAAATTCTTGCTGGCACAAGCAAAGCAAAACAGGAAGAATTTGAGGAAAAGGTCAAGGAGGCTCGTAAACGAAAGCTCGCGGAAGAGTCCCTTAGCGCTCTTCGCAATCGCATTGCCTTCCTTCTCGAGCAACAGGAGCAGTCATCAATTTTGGCCGCACAATGGCAAGAACAAAAGTCTGTTTTCAAGTCAGAGATTGAGGCATTGCATGACATTAACAATGGGTTGCGATATCGATTATCTAAAATTCAAGGTGAGTTCGTCAGCCGACATATTCCCAAGGTTGTGAATGCATATGAGAAGTATGATGAGAGTGGTGATAGAGCTTTTGAAGAAAGTAAAGCAGGAGATAGTGAACGTCTTCTTCTACAAGGAGGTAATGTTCTGTCAGGAAAATCTAACAGGGGCTTAGATTCTCTAGGCGAACCTTTTGACCAATCCTCAGCTCATGCCTTCCCTGTCTCGATAGAATCGTTTGTGGAAAGATCCCTTTTCGATACAATCTGTGCTTTTTCTTCTGGAAAGCGCTCGCAGCCTGCAACTGCACGTAAAGGTGGCGGTGATGGATTTAAGATGGCTAAGGTGACAATGATAGTCAAGAAGCCAGCATTTATTGTGCAACACAAGGGACGCGATGACACCAAAGTAGAAATTGGTCTGACTTCTCAAGTCACTGCGAAGGGGAAAGAGGTTGAAGAAGCTGCAGCCAGTGAGTTGCTGGTGGGGACACAGATTAATGCATTTTTGAACTTTTGCCAATCACGTCCACCAAATCGTGTTGCTTCACTCTGGGCTGAAAAAGTTTGCGCTTTGCTGAATTTTCAGTATAATTTTATTCAAGATATGACTGACCAACTCGGTTCTGCTCGCCTAGATTTATCACAAGCAACGTCACGTGTTGCTGTGATGGATCAACGGATGCAAGATTTGCGTTTGAAGTTTTCGCTAGAACGTACAGCAAAGCAAAAGAATGCCTTAAAATACGTTCGTGAGCAAATGCGCATCAGTGACATACGCGTGCTAATGGAGGACCTTCGCATCAAAGCAGGCGATCAACGAGAGGAAATGGAAATGTCTGGTTTGGCATTTTTAGACAATAATAAAAATACGATGTCCGTATTACATGAAATTGAACAAGTTGGTAAAGAGTTATCTCTTGCAGGTGCATCATCAGGTACAGTTTCCGGGGGTGTTGGGGCGTTGGAAATTCGGTTACCCGAGTCCGAAATCGACGATGAGACTTTGCACAGTTTGGTCAGTTTGCTTGCTGGAGGATTAGAGGAAGCTAAGGTGCAAGATGACGAGGGACAGCTTCACAATGAGGATGGCACTACTACTGAGAAAGAAATGTGTATGAGTGGCTCCACTATGATGCATTCCAAGGTCTTGAGCAAAGCTATTCGTGCAATTACAAAGAATTATATGGAACGTCTTGTCATGATCAACTTGAAGGGAAATCGTCTAACTGATACATCATGCAAAAGTCTTGGTCGTCTTATAGAGCATAGTCCCCAAATTCGCATGATTGACTTGCGCGAAAATCAAATTTCAGATGAAGGTGCAAAAGCACTTTTTGATGCAGTTCGTAAAAACCAGTCTATTATGTATGTCACACAAAGGCAGAATGGCTTCATGATAGAAGGACATCGTGAAATTCAAGGTGGTGAAAGAAAACCGAGTAATGGAACAGAAGAAACACGCGCTGAAATGGACCGTCTGTTAGACGGGCCAAAGTTCCCGATGCGTGTTGACATCCGTTATAATGCAATCAAGACGGAGCAGATGGAGGATATGTTTGAACAAGTGGACTATTCTCTATTTCAACAACAGCAGGCAAATAAAGACAAGATTCAAGTCACTGAAGAAATGCAGAAAACCACTGGTCAGCGTGGTTATCCCCCATCGCTTAAGCATCCCTATGCTTACTCTGAATCTCCCCGAGGAACTCCTCAGAAATACAGCACAGCGACCTTAACAGATTCTCCTTATAAGGACTCTCATCACAAAGGCAGCAGTGTACAAGCAGCAAAGATGAATGCATCGCGTGTGACGTGGTCTGCAGGGGGGATGGTGAAGTCTACAGAATTTGAATTGAAACAAAATGCCCGCAAGACATCTGCTGTTGGGGATATGAACAACAGTGTCAAAGCTGGTACACTTTCTAATGGACACCCTCCTAGACCGCAGTCTACATCAGCAGGTGGAAGCCGCACCGCTCTAGGTGCACGAAGTACTACCCTTGAATGGCAAGACAATGAAGATGGTCCGATGAACTCAGAGAAAGCTGGTCATGTTGGTGAAGACCACAGTGGTCTCATTAACTTGATTGAAGGCAGGGACGGAGTCTCATCAGTAAATGCTTCTGGAGATGCCGGTTCTTTGGTGGATAGTAAATTGAGAGGGAAAACTACAGGAAACATTGGAACACTGATTGATGGGGAGATTCGAGAAATGGTCAGCTCTGGTCACGACAGAGGCCAGACGGTTGATGGCGATTTTGGAGGTGGAACTGGTGGCGGCGCAAAGAAGAAGAACAACAACCAGAACGTCAAAGAGCGCATACTCTCAGGAACCAAACGCATCTATAATAACAAGAATATGTTCAAAGAGATGGGAGAGCAGGACACATTGCTGGACATTATGAAGCGCCAAAACAATACGAATCGTAAAGATAGTGGTAGAGAGTCCACCATACCTGCTGCATTAGAGAAAGGTGGCGGACAAATCTCCGTCAATACTGCTTCTAGTGTGCGTACCAAGCTTTCAAAGGCTAAGAAAGACGGCGAAGTTCTTCATGAGAGGAAACTCCCGAAAGCAAACAAAATAAGGCCTAGCTCTGCGCCTAGTACAGGTAGAAAGAAACCAAGCAATAATCAGAAAGAAGGCAAAGAAATCGCAGCACAAGCCAAGACATTGATGTCCACGCTGCAGAAGCTGAACCCCGCCGTGCTCTTTTAGTGTATTCAGTATTCATGCATTTGTTAATTAATTGAACAACCATTAAATATTTCCTGAATCATGTCGACCACTTGTCCACAACGCTTTATGTAATAATCAGTCAAACAAAACAAGACGAAAATACCCGTAACGTGCTACGGGCCCGTGAAAGACACGCCGCCCTCGGAATTTATTAATGCAAAGTCATTTGACTCCTCTCCCGAAACCAAAGAAGGTGCTGACCCTGAAAGTGGCATGGGCGACCACGAAGTAGATGAGGATGTCGGGAAATCCTCTTACCCCCACGCTTTCCCAGTGAGTGTGACGCATACGGAGTTTCCAAGTTCTCTTGGGCTCTTCGAGCAGAGTGGTCTACCTTACGGTGCAGTCATCACTCCTTTCATCCGCAGAGACGACATACCGCTCTCGTACGGGGTCAAAGCAGTGGAGACGAGTAGTGATGTTGGTAGGTGCAGTACTTGTGGTGGATATGTAAGCCCCTTCGCAAACACAACCAACCCATCACGTTGGCAATGCCCCTTATGTGGAAGGCGTAATGATAGAAATGACGGTAATAATGCGCGATCTCGTCATCAGATTAATAAGAGTGGGGATATGCTGACTTCAGAAGAACAAAAGAATATGCTATGCGATTTCCCAATGCCCTTTCGTACCATTGATGGTGTACCCGGATGCTTTGAAGGCAGAAGTGCTATCCCAGCCAAGCAAAGACCTTTAGTGCATGTGTTTCTCGTGCAAGAGAGTATGTCAGCAGATGCTTTACAAGTGGTTCTCGATGCTATACATACTGTTGTGACAGAGGCGATGCATCCAGATATGCAAATCGTTCTCATGTCTTTCAGCAACCGGATCAGTGTCTATCGTCTCAGTGCCGGTGTTGGTGCATCTTGCAGCGGCTCCGACCCCACGACGGGTATGGCTTCTGCACAAACTGACCCTTATGGTGGTGTGCCATCTCTAACTGACCCACCGCATGTGCAGCAGGGGCAGGGTGCTTCGGAACCAATCCGTGTTCATCTTTCTCAAAACAGAGGTCGGTGCAAAGCAAAGTTATTTGGTAATAGCATGCAAGCTCTAGCTGTTGAACTGCAAAATCAGAAGTATCTTGGCAAGATTGTGCCAGATATCGGCGGCTATGGTGCCGGAAGTGGTACTGAAATCGCACCCATGAGATCGCTAGAATCCGTGACACGATTCCTAGACTCTGCGGCCACTGTAGCGGACGCCGTGCCCCTGATTGAGGCCGCTCTGGACGATTTATTCGATTCGTGGCAAAGCCATTCACAGGGCACTAGTTCTATTCACGCAACAAATCAACGTGCAAGTTTCGAGGAAGATCATGCATATGGCAGCTCCAATACCAGTGGGGTCAATAGATCTAGTGCTAACGCATATGGGGGCGGAAATCAATTTAAACCCCACCCGAATGGTCAGCCTTTCTTCGACGACGTCAGCACCCCAGAGATGGCCCTTGGGCCTGTATTAGAAGAAGTCAAGCGCTGGATCTGTGAGCGTCCAAGTGGTAAAAACACGCATAGTGACGGGTCCTACGAATCTCCAGTTGCTTCACCTTTTGCTGCTGGAAACAGCACACATGCCGTTTTTGGTGCTAGTGGAGATGACATCAAAGCGGAAATTGCACAAGAAGAAGAAGATGCCATTGCTGCTGGGAGAAGCCCTGGGTCTGGTTTATTCCCCAGCTTGGGGGATGAAAGCACCAGTGATGAAGACGAGAACCCTGCAACTCAAGGCGGAGTGTTTTCCTTATTGTCTGACATCGGTGTGGGTCTCATTTCAAACATTAATAGCATTAGCACTGACAAGCTAGAGCAGTCTTCCAGGTCATTTTCGTCCTCGCATGCCTTCAACGAATCTAATGATAATAGTAATAGCAATAGTAATAGTAATGAGAACTTACAAGAGCTGGTTGATAGTGAAAGTGACGTCACCCCCCCTGCTGATTACTGCAGTGGTATCATTCTCCATGTTTTTGTTTCCAAAGAACAGGATATCCCTGTTGGTTGGCACCCAAGTGTGAGTGAAGGCTGTGGCACACAAGGACACAAAAATGCTCGAGTTTCTCCTGATTGTGGCATAAGTGCTGCGTGGTGTTCGGATGCAGGTGCATTTTTTGCACAAAAACAAGTTTCAGTCAACTTGTGGGGAATCTCGCCATTTGATAGTGGGGAAACTGGACTTCACTCTCTATCACCACTTGCACAGCAAACAGGGGGTTCTATTAATCGAATCGTTCTTGGTTCTTACCCAAAAGATGAGCAATACCGTCTTACCGAACTATTACGCCGTAGCTGTGCATCGCGAGCTCTAGCTACGCGTGGTGTGTTGAAGCTACGCACTTCTAGCTGCTTAAAAATAATTGAGAATAGTGTGACTGGACACGTGTCAGAAGATGAAAATTACGCAGATGTGTATAGAATGGCTCAGTGCTCACAATCTTCGTCATTTGGCTTGCAATTGGACTATCGAACAGGCGATTTCGCCGCACAAACAATTCGTGGCTCCAACAAAGTCCTTCTTCAAATGGCATTCGCTTATGATACGCTTATCGAGGGTTGTGGAGACATTGACATTGACATGGTGTCACCATATAGTACTAGTGGTTGTGGCAGCAACAGCAGCAGCTTTCTGAGTGGAGTTGGCAATATATGGGGGTTTAATCGTAATGAAGCTGATGTGCGTTCATCTCTTAATAATATCGACGAGAAGTATCGTGAAGAGGCTTGGCGGATGAAAAATGCACGTTTTCAGCAAAATCGGAAGTTTTTGCATAAGCATGATAGAAAGAATGTTTATGATACTACCCCTCAAGGTAGTCCAGAACCAAAGGCTTCAACTCGAGGACGCAATAAGTTCCGTTTGAAAGAGAATAATGAAGGAAACTATAGAGATTGCAAACCGGAATACTGCTATTATGATAGAACGAAGCGTCTATTGGCTGTGCGGCGTCTCAGAGTGTTCACGTGTGCAATCCAATGTTCAAGCTCACCTCAGCGGCTCATGCAGTATTTAGACCCATCGACTTTGTCTCTTTTGATTGTTAGGCAGGCAATCAAGGATGAACTGACACTCCGTAGGCAATTGGCTGTGAACCTAGATCTGCGCCCTTCTATAAGGTCGAAGTCTAGTAAAGTTTTTGTGAAATGTCCTGGGGTGGAGCTGATTGATGGTTGGGCTGCTTCTTTAGTTGCATCTATTGCGGCGACACATATGCAGAATAATGGTGGTTACGCTTCTGATACAGAAGCAATCGTGAAAGCAGCTTGCAAATTTCCATTTGTTTCGAGATCTCTACAACTGCTGTATGGTGCGAGAATGTTGCTAGTTACCTCCAGAACGCAAGCGCCAGTAGTCGCTTCCAGCAGAGGTCTTTTCAATGCTAGCCCTGCAGATATGAATCCAAATATGTGGGGCCATGTCGTGGGAGATGATTTCATGGAAATGGCCACACTGCTTCTTAATTCAGATGTCATCACTTCAACGAAGTTGCTATTCCCGCATATTGTTCCTCTCAAGGCTGCCATGCTTTGTGATCCTGGAGATCTGGGAGAAAATGGTGTCGTTACTGCTCCTGAAGAAAAACCTATTGAGTGGTTCACAAGTATGCAAAAACAAATAACTCTGCGAAGAGAATCACTCCTTATCGATGGATCTCCAGCTTACCTCTTGGATGCTGGGACTTACATGATTCTATACAGGAATATACAAAATAGCAAGCCTGTTACTTGCTCGCGAGTACTATACAAAGGTACACCTGAGGACTGGGCTTCTGCTGCTGCCGTTACCAACATCGCTAGTTCTGGTGAAGGCAAGTCATCGGACGAAGCGGCTGGTTCTGGCGCTGGTGCTGGTAGTTCTTCTGTGGAAGAGAAAGAGCAGCTCACAAATATAAACTTGGACTCCCCTCCAACGAAAGTGAATTCGAGGTCACGATCTTGGAATATATTGGGGCATCTCGATCGCATGGCTGGCCGACTTGCGGGTGAGGAGAGCGAGGAAGTGGACCCCGCTTCTCCAGTACCAACGCATGTGTCTCCTCCTGTGGCAAAATCTCCAAACCAACGACAGCAAAATCCCCCTTTGCCATCAAGAGTAGGGGAAAAGAAGGGGAAAGCATATTTGGGAGAAGATGATAATGGCGATGACGAGAATTTGGATAAGTTTGCACAAGGTCTGTATCATCTCGCTAGTTGGTTGCCATCTACTGCTCAGAAGCGGCTCGAGGTGAATCCTATTGTCCCTCGTGTCATTTCAGCAGAGCAAGGAACTGCCTCAAGCTCTATTCTAACTCGATTCTTGCTTTTGGATGTACCTGATGCACCAGCAGCAGGTTCTATAAAGAATATGGAGGATGTTTGCCTTTTGAGTTTTGACACCTTCTTGGCGAGAGCAATGCTGGAAGCAGAGTATGAAGTGCCAGAGTTGGCGAGACGTGCTGGTGTACCATTTGATCAAAACAGCTAGTAATAATAATGATAATAATAATTGTGGCGCTTTAATTATACGTATAAAACTAGAAAATAGGTAAGTAGTAAACGTAGTACGGTACGTAGTAAATTAGGTTAACCTTAACCGATTATTAATATAAAACTAGAAATTACATGTAACTAGAAAAATAATGCGCTTTTCTCTTTTTCCTTTTTATATATACTTGCTTAGAAAATACATGTAATCACGTAACAAAACTAAGCCGGACGGAAGGGGTCCTTGTCTTCTTTATGGAACAAATTTATACATTTAACGAATCGCCTTTCCTTTTCATTTCCCACAGCTCCAGCGGCAGTGCACGTGTGCCCGAACGGTGGTAGTTTGAAACAAACGACAAGATTGGTTTCAGTGTGTTTTCGCCCCCTTTGCATCAGAAACTTCTTCCTGAGACCCATCTAGTAGGCTTGAAAGGTCTGGACATTCGCGTCTGCATTTTTCTTACCAGGACAGCCAATAAACGGTGTCATGTCAAAGGCAGCTGAGGGTGACGAGGTGAGCACAGCAGCTCTCATTTTCGCGCATTTCTTAGGAATTGACATAGAGAAGGAGCATCATTTACTCTATATAGCAGAGGATGCCCTGTCGAAGCGGGGGCTCCCTGCGGGTTGGGAGCTAGGTATTGGAGAAGGTGATAATGACGGTATTCCTTATTTCTTCAACACCGAAACACAGGAAAGCGTGTGGAATCACCCACGCGAAGCAGTTTTCCAACGCAAAGTCAAGGAAGAAAAAGAAAAGGACCGACGCAAGGCTGAACAAAAGAAGCAACAGCGACAGGATCAGCAGCAACGCGATGGAAATAGGAATGACAACAGAAGCCCTGCCCCGAAGAAGCAGCAGCGCCCCATGTCAGAGGCAGCTCTGTCCAAGCCCAAAGAAGTGGGAATGGAAGTCATGGACTTCGAGGATATAGAGTCTGAGGCTGATAACACACCAGCTAAGGGTACTGGAAGTGGGAACGGCAAGTCTACCTCTGCCGCTGCAAATGGAGTTGTGACGGCTAACAGCGGTCAAGGGGGATTCGGCTTGCAAGCTACAGATTTCTTCTCTGACGATAGTAAGCCAGCATCTCCTGCTGCCAAGCCTGTCAATGCCACCACTATTACAACGACTACTAGTGGGAGCATCATAAGCTCCAGCAGTACCAGTGGTCCTGCCAAACCTGGCACCCCGAAGCCTGTGAAGCCCACTGGAGGGAAAGGATCTTCTTGGGCTAGTGCTGGTAACAGCAACAACAATAGCAATAACAATAAGAAAGAGGCATCGCCCCCTGGCTCGCCTGGCTCACTCGCGCGTGTCACGGGCCCTCCACTAGCCTCCCGAGGAGCTGGAGGTGGAAGGGACAACAAGAACAGAGACAACCGTCCTAGCTCATCATCTGGGGCAGCTGGAAGAGCTGATGACAGAGATCGTGAGAACATGCAGGAACAGCGTGATCGTGAAAGAGAGCGCCCTAGTGCAGCAGGATCTCGTCCACAACAAAATAACACTGCTCGCCAGCGGGAGCAAGAAATGCATGATCGCGACCTGGCACAGAAAGAGAGAGAGAGACGTGACCGAGAGAGAGAGCGAGAGAGGGAAAGAGAACAACAAGCTCGTGATCGTGATAGAGAACAGCAGCAGTGGGAAAGAGAAAAACAACGCGAGCGAGATATGCGAGAACGTGAGCAGCGCGAGAGGGGAGGTGCACAAACGGCACCAAGAGAGAGAGAACGAGAACGTGAAGTTCTGGACCTACAATCACAGTTAGATGTTGAAAAACGGAAGGTTCTATCTGGTCAAGATGAAATGCAGGCATTGCGTGACAAGCTTCGAAGGGCAGAGGAGTACTTAGAAGAAGAACGTAATGATCGCAGAGAAACTGAGAATAGGCTTCATAAAATTCAGAATGATTCCGATGAGCGAATCCGCGACCTCACAGATAAGTGGGAAGAAAGAGTACGTGAAGCGAATCGTAGTGGTAAGCAAGAGTTAGAATCTGACTGGAAAGATCGCATGAAAAACAATGAACGCCGTGCAGAGGAAAATCTCCAAGAAGCTCGGGAGGAGTTGCGTGCAGCGAAAATCAGAGGAGATGATGCGCTGAAGGAGATAGATTCCATGCGAAGGAAAATCAGTCAAAGTCGTGAGGATGGCAAACTTGAGTCAACCATTGAAATGGAACGCCTTCGTGGGGAACTAGACACATCAGATTCCAAGGTCAGGGCGCAAGGTTTAGAGCTGCGTAAGCTGAGAGAAGATCATGTGGATATTGGTGGTCGCCTTGCGGCAGCACTGCAGCAGGTGCAGGTGGCGCAAGCAGAGGGCGAAGCGGCCAAGTCACAGGCAGCTGGAATTGTTGCAGAAGGCAAGAGTAGTCACACTGCTCTAGTGCAAGCAACCAACCGCATTCAGATACTTGATGGTGAATGTGCGAAGCTCAAGGCAGAGAACCTCCTTCATCGCAGGGAGATCGATGCACAACAAGCTGAATTACGTAAATTACAAACAGCCTCTGGAGTTTCTATTGAAAAGGTGCATGCATCTGAAACAGAAAGTCGCCGTGTTAAGTCAGATGCTTTAAGTGAAGTTTCTCGTTTGACTTCCAAGTGCTCTGAGCAAGAAGCAATTGTCGACGTGCTTCGAGCGCAGCTTGAAAAGGCACAATCAACGCAGGAGATCGCAGTGCACGACGTGGAGAGACAACTAGATCGAACTGTTTTCGAATCTCATAGATTGCAAGAGCAGGTGAAGGAACTTGAAGGCCGTTGTGCAAGCAGCTCACTCCGTTCGATAGAACTGGAGAAGAAATTGATGGAAGCACAAGACAGTGTGTTCCGCACTGAACATTTGCTCCGAGAAGAACAGCAACGCAAGCAAAACCTTTCAGATATCATGGAGGAGCAGCGTACTATGCATGAAAAAGAAATGGCTAGCTCCCGAGAATCATTACATAAAGAGCGCATGGCTATGAGTAATACGCAATCAAGTCATCATAGAGAGATTGAAAACCTCAAACAAGAGGTTGCTGAGAGAATTCCAAAGATTTCACAAGCTGTTGCAGAGAAAATTGAAGGTCAATTCCAGAGCCGCATAGACTCAGAAACGAGTATGTTGCGTGTTCGACACGAGACTCAATTGCAGGATATGAAGCGTGAGTTGCTAGAAATGCAGGCAACTTACGCCGAGAAAGAAGCCAGACAGCGTGCTGCTGTAGCTGATGATCGTGCTGAGCTAGAAAGACTTCGCAATAAAAGCGGAAGACAGCAACAGCAGATAAAAGAGCTTGAGGATAATATCGACGATATGATGGCCTTGCGTCGACACCGGCATTTGATTGCCAATTCAAGTGGTGCTAATGGTGGTGGTATGGGTACTTCAAGTGGTGAGGCTAAAAGTGAGCAAATAAATAACAATGTGAATGTATCAGCATTAGATATGAATGAAGATGTTACTAACAATGCGGCTGTTTCACACTTGCAAGGACAGCTAGCGTGGATGAAGCAGCAGCTGAATAGTGCTCTCGATAGCACTACAGAAAAACCACCACCAAGACCGTATGCATCACCATACGTTCCAGCAAATGAGCGTGGCGGGGCAAGGTCAGCAATGGGAACGCATAACCGCGTTTCTTTTAGCCCTGAAAGCCTTTTTCAATCACCCAGCACTGCTGCAGTTAAGAGCATTGGTACGCGCGGTACGATGGGAACGACACGCCCTGAGAAAACAAGCGATGGTCTGACTGCACCGCGCAGTGTTTTCAGCCATATTCGCTTCCAGGGTGATGCAAATGAGAATGGTATGCCTCAAGATGGCGCCGATGCAGCCTATGATGAGCAAGCCCTTCCATATGGTGCCGCCAGTAACCAATCTGCCATTGATCGGAGCTACGCTTACTACAACACAGGGCCAGATGCTGGTTCGAACGGCAATGGCGGAATCAGTGCCACTGAACAGCACCAGCACCGGCTATCTGAGATTCCTGAGCAGGAGTTTGAAGGTATTCAAGACGGTGGCTTCCACGAAGGCTACTGGAAAGCGCGCTATACAAAGAAGAATTGAAGCGGTCGAATGAGGAAGACGAAGAGGATGGAGGAAACCAGTATTTTTGTGTCTAAACACATTTATTTCCAAATCCCAAGATTAGTTACATTCGTGCAGCCCCATGCAAAAGGCAAATTCTTCTCGCTGTAGTAATGTCTGTCAGGGCACAGTCCCCAACTGCTCCATCGCTATCACCACCTTGATCAGGAAGTGGAACAGCAATATCGCAATACTGGCGTATGGCTCTAAAAATTTGAATGACATTACCATTATCATCACCATTATCTGTGTCTAGTTTCATCTGCTTCCGTTTCCTTTTGCAACTTCGTAATGTCTCCTCTTTTTCCTCTCTATCCTCATCTTCTTCTCTTTCCTTCACCTCTTTCCCCAGCTTGGGTCTATTTATGTATGCGTTTTTCTCTTTGGGGCTGTAGGCAATGTACAGGCAATTCTTACTTTCGCTACACACGTACCCTGTTAGGTGTGACTGTGGCCCCTTCTCCCGTATCTGAGTCTGGCTCTGGTTCGCCACTGTGCGCAGCACAGTCACACGAGCACCTAGCAGGCCAGCTGCATTCAAGCGAGCTTGCAACTGCTTGTCATTACTGCATGAATCTACAACACCTCTAACAAAGCCTCTCCAAAGCTGGTGTGTTCTACGTAAATCAGACAACCGTGGAGTCATTTCCAATGGCTTCAATATCCCTGCTGCTTTGAGACTTGAAGTACTGACGCGCTTACGTCGCCGTAATTGTGCTTTTGTGCGGCTACTTGCTGAGGCAGCAGTTGCTTGTTTGTTTGTATTGCTCAAAACGATGCTTTTCCCTTCTAAAACATCAGTGAAGTAGCGTCGAGTGCTGGTAGCAGTGCACCCGATTGCATTCAAGATGGTTTCCATTGAGCACGGGGGATGTGATGGGCGATGATTAATACTCTCACTGGCGCTGCTCCTTGGAGATGCACCCCCTTGTGTCTGTGTGGCAGATTTCCCTCTGATTGGTACTGATTCTGATTCTGATTCTGATGCTGATGCTGATGCTGATGCTGATGCTGATGCTGATGCTGATGCTGATGCTGATGCTGTGGAGAAACGTGCACCTCGACCTTTAACTTTCGCAGACTTGGCGTGAATGGTGCTCGCTGATGCTGGCGATTTCAATGATGGTGGTGGTGATGATGATGATGATAAGGAAGCAGAGGTCTTTGTTGCCAAAGATGGTGCCGGTGATGAGGCGACTCTGTCCTTGGCGCCGGCGGCACCGCTCGTACCGTAGGCCTTCTTCAATTTGGAGAGGAAAGCAGTGCTCATTTCGACCTCTGCAGCACTTGCACGGTTTGCCCCTGTGTTCTGTACTTGCGCAGCAGGGCAGCTGCGGGCCAAGAAATTGGCACTTGTCGTCTTTCTTACTTACTTACTTCAAAACCCGGGAAACCCGGACCCGCCCCATTTTTTTGGGACTGGGTCCCATATGGGCTATGGGCATGGGATGGGGTACCAAACCGGCCCGGTACGCATCACGTTCACATCACTCCCAATTGATCCCTGGAATCCCTACCCTGGGTTTATATCGTTATATCCCCCTAAGACGCTTAAGAGTAACCTTGTTTCTTGACACTATTACTCCTTGCCCTTCAACTTGTTCAATCATGGGAGTTTTTGGTGAAACCCTCTACTCTCTCTGTAGCACATTCAGAACGCCACGTTTCATGAATGTGCAAGATTTGCGCCTTGGAACGGCGAATATTGCGTTGCAGATTGCCATCTGTGTGTACTTTGTCGTCATCATGGTTTCTTTCAAGGAGTATGAGACGAAATTTACACCTGATGGCTCAGCACAGTACTTCATGTCCAAAGGTGAGATGTATGATGTGCAAGGCAGTGCCGAAACCACTCAATACTGTTTAGATGCTGATAATGGAGTTTACGACTATGATGATAACGATTGCAATGATGGAGACTTATTCTGGTGCGAGCATGATATAAAGTGTGCTTACCCAAATTTTGCAGAAGTCTCTAAGAAACTGGATTCTTCCTTGTGGACTTACACTTACTTGAAGGATGCTCATGTCAAACGTGATACTTGTACTGTATACCCCAATGCAGCTGCTTGTGGGTCTAACTTTGAATGGTCTGAACAAGTGAGTGGGAAACCTGAATTCGGTTGCCATTGTACTGCAAAAACGAATACTTTTCTCACTGGAGCTGAAGGCGCCAGTCTCAGATTTGCTCACACGTATTATATTCCACAGTTAGACAAAAAGGAGGTCAATGTATTGACTCGTGTCAGAAAGGCTGGATTCTCTGAAAATCACGGTGCAGACGAAGTAAACGATGAGTATGTCCTCAGTAAGGATGGAGAAAACACAAAGCTTACTGTGATGCAGTTCCTCGCTCTTGCTGGTATTGATGACCTCAATGCTCCCAACGAAGAGGCTATGATACAATATCCATCTTTAATTCCCGGTCAAATTGCTTCTTACAGACAGACTGGTTACGAAGTGCAACTCGATTTCAATTGGATGGGTAGTGTGGGCGACACTATTCCAGGAGGGAGTAATGTGGAGTTGATTTTAAGTGTTGTTGGCAAAGCTGGTTATTCCAGCAAAGGTAATGATGTTTCTTATACTGTCTCCCCTTCCGTTGCCAGTGGTACTGATATTTATGATCAACAATCAGAATATCATGATTACTATTACCGTGGAATCAAGTTTGGCTTCACTTTCGGCGGAACTATTGGTTACTTTGATATGTATAACCTCATCGTGGTGTTTACATCCTTTACTATTTTGCTCAGTGTTTCTGGGACCATTGTTTCCATGGTTGCTTATTACTTATTAGGCTATGAATCCACCGTTTACACCAACTATGGTCAGAGCACCGTCAGCATCAAGAGGCTGCACGGTAAGGTCGCTGCCCAAGCTCTCATCGCCAGCGCAGTCTGGAAGAATGTGATGGGCATGAGCGCCAACGAAGAGCCTGGCTTCGATAGACTGATTGAGAAGTTCAAGGAGCAAGGCTATGGTGTAGAAGACTCGCAATATCTCGCCAAAGCTCTCTTGGAAACTAGTCAGCCTGACAAGGACAAGGGTCTGGAAGACCTAATGGCGGGGCTGCATTCCATGAAGAGTGCTGGCAAGGGTGCCCTTAACTACACTGGTCTTCGCCCCTCTTCCAAAAATATCCAAGTGCCTGAAAATCTTGATGGTGATGAAGTTGCTGTTGCCCCAGAAAAAGAGGACCCATTTGCCACTGTTCGCAACGAGACAATGAATATGACGGAGTTCTGTGATTTGATTTCTGAGGAGCAGACAACTTTGGCCAGTGCAATGAACGCTCTTGGGGGTGGTGAACTTGAAATAGATGGAGACCTCGAGAAGACTGGAGACAAGGAGACAGCCTCTGTCAGCGATGTTGAGTTGCCCCTTGTTTAAGAAAGAGAATATACGGGAAGATTTGTTTGAATTTAATTTACTTTAATTGCTTTTGACAAGTAGAAATATATTCGCGGACAAAACAATGAGATCAATAGCTTATAGCTTAGATCTTAAAATTGGCTTCGACCAATTTTGGATGTTTTGTGCAATCTCCTTTTCCGTTCAAAAGTCATAGGTAGGAGTGTACACGAACTTAGAAGCGTGGTCGACATAGGAAACACCATCAGCAGGCTTGCTAGCAGCACGACCTGTCTTCACCATGTTCTCCGCGACAGCAGCAGCTATGTGGAGAGACACCTTACGGATATCACTCAAGGGAGGATAGGCACATCCCTTGGCAAGATCTTCAGGAGTGACTTGAGCGGCCAAAGCTGATGCTGCAACGTACATGTCGTCCCAGTTGACAAACTCAGCATCAACAGAGACAGCTCCGAGACCGACTCCAGGGAAAATATAGGCATTGTTGCCCTGTCCAGGAACGAAAGTACGGCCATCAGCAAGAGTGACAGGCTGGAAAGGGGAGCCAGAAGCAAAGACGGCACGGCCATTGGTCCACTCATATGCCTGTTGGGCAGTACATTCTGCCTTGGAAGTAGGATTTGACAAAGCAAATATCAAAGGATTCTCGTTCAGACGGTTCATCTCTTCACAAATCTCCTTGGTGAAAGACCCTCCCTGGGCGGACACACCAATGATGGCAGTGGGTTCAAGAAGCTTAATAGCATCCATGAGGGCATTTCCAGTGCAGAACTGATCATCCTTGTGATTTGCAGGAGGCTGGTGAGCATAGTGCAACTTGTGATCTGCAAGCTTATCAGTTCGTGCATTGCTGACAAGGCCTCTAGAATCTACCAACCAAATCTTAGATCTAGCTTCCTCTAAGGTACATCCTGTCTCGTGTCGGACAGCAATAGCGATGAGGTCAGCAATGCCAACCCCAGCTTCACCAGCACCTAAGAAAACAAACTTGTGGTCGGCAACCTTGGCCTTTCCCGTGAGACTGAGAGAAGAAATGATACCTGCAAGAATCACGGAAGCTGTACCTTGAATGTCATCATTGAATGTGGTAGCAGTCAAAGAATGTTTGTCTAAAAGACGGAAAGCATTCGAGTTACCGAAATCTTCGAATTGAATAAGCACATTCCTGCCATATTTTTTCTGGGCAGCGTCGAAGAACTCCTGAATGAGCTCGTCGTAGGCCTGAGAGTTATCACGCTTCTGCTTCAACCCCATGTAGTAAGGGGAGTTGAGGTACTTCTCGTTGTTGGTACCAACGTCAATATGAACAGGAAGGGTATGCTCGGGATGGATACCAGCGCATGCTGTATACAAAGCAAGCTTGCCAATAGGGATACCCATGCCATTGACACCAAGGTCCCCGAGGCCGAGGATTCGCTCACCATCGGTCACCACAATGACCTTAACATCCTTGTGAGGGTGGTTGTCGAGAATAGACAAGACGGAACCCTTATCATTCATGCTGATGTAAAGACCGCGAGGGGTGTGACGGTAGATCTCACCCCACTTCTGACAAGCCTCACCCACAGTGGGGGTGTACACGAAAGGCATGGTGTTGTAAGTATGCTTGGTAAGGATTGCAAAGTAGAGGGTCTCGTCAGCATCATGGATGGTGTGCAAGTAAATGTATTTGTCCAGATCTGTAGGCTTGGTCATAAGCTGCTCCATAGCATTCTAAAATTGAAGGGGGGAAATGGAAACCATGAGAAGACGAGGACAAGGTGGGACAGAAGGATATCAGTCGAAGAACGTTTGTGTTGAGCATGAAGTTTAGACGGAAGGGTTAAAATTAGTGTGAGTGGTAACTAAGAAGAAAATTAGGAAGATCTCATGCGATAAACAACAGAAACATGGGCAGAATTACTTACCTCAACCTTCTGATCCAAAGTGAAAGGGATTCCACCTGGATAAAGTCCACGCATACCATTTTTGGCACGCTCATCATGCGTAAAGCCCATGGCCTTGTTCCTACTAGGAAGCTTTGCTTGGAAAAAGCCGTTCTGGACAGCGGATACAGGGAAGTTCGACATTATCAAAAAAGCAAAGCAGGAGAAGAGGAAAACCACTGAAATGCGAATATTTCAGGACGTGTTGTTGAGCGGATTGTAGACTTGTTTGTCTGACAAAACCACCAAAGAATACTAAAGTGCAGAGTATGTAGACTTGCTCACGGAAGAAAGGCACTAATGAATGGGTTTCTTACTTTTGACGGGGGACCCCGCCCGGGGGGCGGGGGAACCTTCTGGAAGATTTGATCTTTTGGTTTCTTTTTAAGTTAAAGTTCCAATCCTTGATGATGGATCATTCAGGAAACGAAACTTTGCAGTAAGGTACAAAAGTATTTAAAGCAGAGGATGGAGAAATTTTTAAATGAAATTGCTTACTGTTAGATCGGTTTCTGCACAAGATTCTAGATTCTACTTTTTCAAAACCTGATTTTTTGGTGAACTAAAAAGAAACCCTCACAAAACAACAAAATCAATACAGCTCCTCTAATCTTTCAAAACACAAACAAATTAGACATGACATGAAACGACACAACGTGAAACGACACGACACGACACAACACAACACAACACAACACAACACAACACAACACAACACGACACAACACGACACGACAGGGAAAACATTTATTTTATATGTTTGCACTTCTTCAAGGGGTTTTTCACATCAAAAGGTACCCAGTATGGTTCCATAGGGGGCCTGTCTTTGGCACTATTGATCAATGTAGGCAAATTAGGAGAATACTCTGCTCTGTATAGGTTAATAAGCGTATTAACTGCCTTGCAAGTCATTGGTGGATAAAACTCTTCTAACTCATCTTTGCTATAACCCTGCTCGGGCAAAACTACTTCTCGGGTCTGGTTCTGGGCACCAACCTCCTTCAAAGAATCTTTATCTTGAGTAAGAGTGCTTATTGTATTCAGTTCCATCGATTCCAACTGTGATCCCTTTTGCTTCTGCTCATTTTGGCTGAAATCATGCTTCAAACCGAGGAACTGCGCAATGGCTTGACTTACCATCGTCGTCTCAGTAGTCATGGTTTCTAACTGTAGAATAAGCAACTGGGATCTAGGCAGTATTTCAGTCCAAGCTTTGATTTGTGAAACATAAGCTCCAGTATCCTTATGCCCAATGTGTTTGGCAGTTTTCATCCACTTGGAAAAAGGAACAAATTTCACTTCTGCCATACCTGAAATTGTCGAGTCATGTACATTCTGTCCTACAAATTCGCACATTTTATACTTCACTGTGTCTCCCTCTCTTCCGTTTCTGCCTCTAGTGGCATGAGCAGCATGGCGTCTATCTGCCTTTTTCAAACGCGAAGCTTTTGTATCTGACTCCATCCAAAAGAAGAATTTACAATATCTAATTGACATGCTGTATTCTGAGTATAACCTCTCCACAGGATCGCGTAAAATGAGAATGAACTTCTTTTTTGCTAGTTGCTCTTCAGAGTAACTGTTCTTGATCTTAAGTGGAGCTGTTGGAGTGCGGATATAAGATGGCGTTTTGTCGACAGTGAGTTGAGAGGAATCACACTCCTTGAAAAGACTCGTGTATTCATCAGCCTTCTTAATGATGCCGTCAAAGTAGTGCTTCTCAAGGTTTTCGCCGAAACACAACTGACTGTGGGTATCAAACAACCTCTCCAATGACGTTGTGCCACCTTTCATGGTGCCAATGATGAACACGTCAGGGACAGTGAGAAAAGCCCTAGTTCCGGCACATAGCCCGAGCAAAGCAATGACGAGAATGCACCACCAGAAATTCCAGAGCATACTTACTCCCTGGACCTGGACCTTAAATACAGGCTGAAGGTGTACAATGTTGTGTGTATGAAGAGGGTTGCTGTAAACAAACATCTTTACTTTTGGACGGCGTACTTTCCTCAGGGAGAAAAAGATAGGTGAGTTTCCAGCAGGACGGGTATGTTTTGTAAATTAGGTTAACCGATTATTGTATATATAAAGATATAGATGTATGGTGAGTATAAAGACAAGGACCCCTTCCGTTCAGCCTAGTTTTGTTACGTGATTACATGAATTTTCTAATTTCTAGCTTTCTAGCAAGTATATATATATGTATTGGGTGTGTTCATTCGTTCACTTAGATTCTTAGAACTAAGAAACTAAAGAACATTCATGAACTTAAACAATTCCACACACACTTTCACAATCAACACACATCAGATGACGAACTCAGTCTCCTCCCACTTCAACATTCCTTTTCTGCCCTTCTTCCCCCTTCTCTCCCGCACGAAAGGTGCTCGAGAGCGGAGCTCACAGAAGCCATGGCAGCTGCTGAGGCTGTTTCTGCACGGAGAACATTACCCCCTAAGCTAACCATCTGTACAACAGGATACTGCCGAAAGAGCTCCCACTCTTCGTCAGTAAATCCACCTTCAGGGCCGACTATTAGACCGATATCGGCACCAATATCGGTAAGATCATCATCAACTTCTTTGGGTTCTTTGCCTCTTAGCAAAGTGGCAGAAATACTTGTTGCAAGGCCATTTTCCAAAAGAGTACTCAGCAATGGTTTGCAATGATTGTCATTTTGCTTTTGCCCTATTTGATCAGCTCTCTCTTTGCAAACAAGCAGCGAAGTCACACGCACTCCCGCTTTTTCGTCATTGTCGTATCTCAATTGCCATCGATGTAATACTTCTAGTAGCGCTGTTGGTTGCACTAAAGTGGGAATGGTTAGCCGCTCTGATTGCTCTACTGCCTCTAATATACAACTTTGCAGCGTTTCCATTGGAAATCCTACGATATTCTCTTTTTGTGTACGCTGTGTCTTGATTGGGACCAAAAATCCGGCTCCCAATTCTGTCAATGTCGCCACCATCGCCTTTATTTTAGCCTTTTTGACAGGTGCAAAGTACAATGCAACAGGGATATTTTCTGCTTGTGCTTCTTCGATTCCTCTCAACTTGCATACAATGCTCGCGAATGCTTTATCAGACCTTGCCCCATTTCGTTGCGCAGAACGATGATGCAAGCCGTGTTTTCTGATTGAAGAAGGGGCGCGAATGAGCTCTAGGAGAAATTCTCCTTCAGTGCTATTAAAAGCTCTGAACTGTGAGCCTTCTTTCATTCGCATGACATTGGCAAGGTAATGACTCACGTCTTGATCAAGGTCTATAATACCGCTTTCACCGCCGACTCCTCCGATTGCCATGGGTCTGTCTACATACACTCGAGGTAAATGCACATGGCCCCTACAAACTCCTCGATGCACGACAGGCAGCAGGCACTTTCGGATCTGCGAACACAACATGGATGGATTCCACGTCCCTAACGAAACTCATCAAAAACTAACCTGACCCAAGAGCTTACTCAATTTTTGGTCATTTGGGTTTCTTTCGTTTTGATTGCTGGCGACAATTTTTGGAGGAGTTTTTTTCAGCAACTCAGTCGCGCGTAGTGCTTCTTTCTTCATTAGATTTCATACGTTTATGTGGTTAAGATATGTGTATTTTGTCGCTTGTTAAGGAATTTTGTCAATTTTAGGACTGTGGTATTAGAACCAGGGAGTATGAAGCAGCAGGGAAGCGGTGAACAACTTGTGGGCACAAAGCAGCTAAAGACCGCTACACTTCATCATAAAAATAAACCTCCCATGAGCAATAATGACGATAATATAGATTTCATGGGGAAAAATGGCATTAAAATGCGGGGAACCCGTGGTGACTACGTTGTCAAATCAGAGAATAGGTGGTTCTCGAAGCTCACGTTTTACTCATGCTACACTCTCTGGATATTCACATGGTCCCTCTTTGGCGCAGGACTTCTTGCTTGGAGTAATGATTTGCCGTATCTAGACGGGCTCTTCATGGCTACCTCGGCCATCACATCAACAGGCCTTTCCACTGTCAGCATGTCCGATCTTACCACCCCCTCATTTGCGCTATTAGTGATGTTAATTGTCTTTGGCAGCTCATTGCTGTTACCTCTTGGCCCCATGTGGTATCGCCGCTATAAATATAAGCAAATCAAAGCCAGCTTTCCAACTGGTGTTGATCTTTCAGAAAACTCAGTCGTTCAAGAGTTTGATTTGCAAGATCGCGCTCTTGGGGTTATGATCCGTTGGGTACTCGTCTATGTTACACTTTGGATTGTTATAGGAGCTGCCATGTTGCTTTGTGCCTTGCATTTGAGACCAAATGAGCCAGCTTTACAAGAGGCAGGGATTTCCCGTTTCGCTAATGCAATCTTTCTAAGTGTGAGCTCATTCAATAATGCTGGCTTTAGCTTGAGTCCAAACTCTGTAGAATATTTGTACGATAACCCGCTGGCTTATTTGATTTTATCTATGCTTATCATTGCAGGCAACACAATGTCACCCGTCTTCTATAGGTTTATCATATGGGCAGAATGGAGACTACGTATTCGATTGCATTGGGACACATCAGTGCACAGATTCATTTTGGACAATCCTCGTCGAATCAGTACCAACACCCTACCTACTCGCGAAGTCATCTTTCTATTTATTACAACAACAGCATTAAATATTATGCAGTATGTTTTCTATTTAGCTTCTTCTATAGGGAAAACTTCGTTAATAAACAGTTATGGAGACACAACTGTGCTAGCTGGCATGGGATTTTTTCAGACTATTTCTACAAGAAATGCCGGCTTGCAAATTATGAATTTACGTACTATGAATCAAGGAATGCTTCTTGTTTATGGAATAGCTATGTATCTTTCAGGGGCTCCTTTTCTGACAGCTTTATATTCATCAGAAGATTCGCAAGAGAATGAAGCAAGACAGGAAACTCATGATTCTGATGCTTACAGTGATACTGATTCCGACTATTCTGACTATGATTATTATACTGATAGCGAAGAAGAAGCAGAATTGCAGAGTATGATAAAAGGTGATGAAGAATTAGAGAATGCTGACAAAGAATCTATTTATAGCAGTGATAGCGATGAGGGAGAGCCTCGTATGAAGATTAAGCGTACAAACACGGATACTTCAACGTTAGTTACAATGGAAAGAGTGGTTATTGACACCACAGGTATCATTGAAAGGGCGAATGACAATGAAAATAGCATGCTTTATGATGATAGAGATGGCAGTGGAATTAATAATTATGATTATACTTCTCACTTGTCAGTAGAATCTGCTGCATCATTAAAAACAGAAGAATTAAGTAGTGGTGAAGAAACTACAACTTCTACGCAACTCCCTAGTGGCAGTGGTGTAAGACGAAAGTTTAGTATCGATGTTCTTTTTTCAAGAGGAAAGATTGGTATAGATACTGAGTCTAGTGAAGCTAATATTAATACGCAATCATCTGCTACAAATATTGCCAAAAATAAAATATCGAGAAGAAAGATGTCTTTTCGGTCAGGAAATCAGCAAGACACATCAAGACCACGGCAATTAGCAAGTGGACTTCAAAAGAGTGTTGCCAGGTTTAGACGACTTGTGAAGGAATCCTTGTTTTTATCACCGTCAACCCGATCGGGAGGGACATTGCATACCTCAGATCCTGATGTAGCCACGCGATATGCTCGGCACAGGGTCATGAATAGAAACGATGTCGATGTCAGTCAACTATTGTTCGCTAGAAGTGAAGCTGCATCTGAAAGTAAAGAATGTATTACTGTTAGTGGCTCTAGTGCAGTGATAACAAAGAAAGCTGGTTTGCATCACAGAAAGAGCTTTTCTGGATTGGGGGAATTTACAGATGAGAGAAGAAAGTATAGAATATTGTCAAAAAACAGTGAAGTAGGACAACAGCCAGGTGTTGAGTATTTTGAGAAGAATCGTAGTGGTGCCAAAGAGCTAAAAGCTGTATCTACAAAAAGAAAGCTGTCGACTGCTCAATTGGTGGCAGACCATATCATAGGTACAGGACAACAGTTTCTGCCTGGGAGAGTACACAGGGCAAATTCAGTGGATATTCTGAATCAGAAAAAGTTCGAAATTCAACAGAAATTTCTAGAGAATTTTATTATGAAGCATTCGTTTTTCATTGGTGTTGGTGTATTCATTTGCGCTTTTAGTGAGGATAATTTTATGGCTGAATTTCCTGAGAAAATCAACCTTTGGTATATCATTTTTGAAGTCATGTCCGCTTACGGCAACGTTGGCCTCTCTCTAAGTGAACCTGGTGAATCTTTTAGTTTAGTTGGTTCCTTTGGTTTCATTGGGAAGCTCACTATCTGTGCCATCATGATCTTAGGCAAACACCGTTCTCAACCAAAAGAGCGAGATGCAGTCATAGACTTCAAGTTCAAGCGCCTCCGAAGGGTGCTCCACGAAATCCCTCGTCCCGGTAATAGTAAATTCCCTTCTGCATATACGAGTTTGAAGAAGATGGAGACAGGTGATCCTAGGAAGGTGATGCCACTGACTACCTCTGCATTGAAAATGAAGGAAAGTAGTGGTACCAGTGGGGATGGTGGTGATGGTGGTGGTGGTCGTGTTCCTCCAGGAAGGCGTATCTCCTTTTCTAGTGATATGAAGCAAATGCCTAAGATGCCCACATCGCATCAACAACAATTGAGCATTGTCCAGAATTAAGTACTATAAATTTGATTATTGATTAAATTTTCTTAAAACGCACTCATTCCCTTCACAAATAAATAGTCTTTTTGCAGTCCTCATTAACACAGAGGGTCGTGGTTGATGCCCATGGCAATAGTGTCGCATGGACGAATGATCTCCGAGACTAGGCCACTTCGTCTCCTTGTACGTGCAGCGAACTGGGAGAAGATTGGTCCTGCTTTGTCTTCGTCGCATTGCAGACATTCGTTTAATGCACAAGACGGAGGATTACCATTGTTCGGGTCATTGAGATGTGTGACGCAGCTGGTCATACACTTGTGCCCATCGAAAATGCCATCATAATTCCAAATCTTTGCACAAGCTGGAGTAAGACCTAAGCTTTCATAACACTTCTGCCCGCTCGCCTCATGCAGCAGCCCCTTTTCCGCACACGTTTTTCCAGCAGTCGTGAAATCTTTGATGAGATAAATGCTCAAGTCTTGCGTGGTGGAACACAACCCACATACACCTTCGTGGGTAATAACTGCACCTGCATTTTCTGCATCAGTACGGCTCGCGTAGCTGACTAAATCATATGTGTTAGTTGGACAAACTCCGCTGTACAAGTATGCACAGACTGCATCATCGCCTAGCACTGGCTGTGGTGGTGACGTGAGACATGCATCATCCTTGTAAGGATTGCACCCCAAAGTGAATATAGCGTTTGGAATTTTTTGTTGGAACAGGGAAACTGTTTTTGGAGAAAACTCAGTAGCTGGTGCAGGGGAAGGACATGATGTCAAGTTCGTTCCAGTGGCACACCAGCACTCACCACAAAGAGGGTAGTTACTCTCTTGCGCGTCGATACCGATTACAGCGATTAAACAAGCTAAAAAAAAGATAAATCTTGCAATCATAATATCAGACGGGTACACTTGCTTCTCACTTGTCTTCTGAGCCACGGAAAAGACAAACTGCAACAGAAAGTGGAGTCAGCTTCTTGGGTAGCCTAATTCTGATGGGGAGAAAGAAAATCACTTGGTGTCTTCTTGTCAAAGAGGGAGGAAAGTGCGCCTGTAGCAACACTTGCAGTTTCCACATTTTCGTCACCCAGACGCACTTTTCGCCATTTGACCCTGTTCCTACCCTAACCCAAACTTCCATGAGTTAGGACCCTTGGATCTGCGCCTATTTTCGCTTACTTCACTACAGATAGAGATAGGCATTTTTCAGGAAGAATGCCGGCACCAATTGCTTGCGATCCAGACAACCCGCGCGAGGAGGACTTGGAGTATGCGAATTCTCAGAAGAGCAAGGTGTGGTCATGGCTCGGTGAGAGGTTCATAGATTTAGGAGATAAAGGTCGAGATAAAGATCGTGAGCGCTTCTCCTTGGGTGATGTCAAGAAGTGCTTTCCTTTACAAGGAATTGAATTGTTGGAAATGCAGATGAAATGCCTGATCACTGATGGCAAGATCGTTTTGTCAAATGCGGTTCGATCTCGCGTGAAAGAGTATTCCCTTACAGTACTTGCAGTAGAAGAATTCAATACCCTACAAGTTCAAAAGATTGAAGATGAGGAAATGGAACGTGAAATCGCTATGAACCAAGCCAAACTGAAAAACATGGCTGAGGAGCAGGCTCGTGCACGTAAACAGCCAAAGAAGGAGGAGAAGCAAGGTGTTGCACGCGATAAAAAGTTTAAGACTACTGCTGCTTCTATTGGTGGTATGAGTGAGAAGCGTAGTTTTGAATCGTTGAACAAGGAAAATGTTGCAACATCACATCACCACGCACGAGGTGATAATTCGGCTGCAGATAGTCCGCAGAATCCTCGCTTCAAGAAGTCCAAGCACACGGATGCCAATGTTGATGCAGAACCGATGGGTATGGTGTCTCCTACATCCATGGGAACGAGCAATATACGAACCATAGTCTTGGAACGTAGCCCTAATTTGGATTGTATGAAAAGCTCCAGCCACCAAGCGCCACCACTGGAAGCGGCCACCATGGAAACCATCACAGAGATCATATTGGTCATGGGTGGAGAAGGGGATGGAATTAAGCTTCAAAGTGTGTATGAGGCGGCCGCTTCAAGTGGGGTGACCTTGGATGACTTCTACGCCGCATTGGAGCATCTATCAGAGATGAATAGAATCATGGTGGACTGGTGTGAAGCAGCAAAAGAGCAAAGTACCATATATCAGCTGTGAGCTTGTGATGGTGTATTTTTGTGCTGTTGCCCTTGTATATACTCCTGCTCAAACTGTGTTCATGCGTACCTTTTCGTGTTTTTTTTAAAAAAGTTGAAGTCTTTAAGTCTTTCACCTTTTTTTATGTTATGTGTAATGTGTAATGTGTAATGGGTAGGGGGTGTAGGGTGTATAGAGGGGGTGTGCTTTGCTGGCACACCCCCTCTATACACCCTACACCCTACACCCCCAACCCATTACACATTACACATTACTCTTCTCTTCTCTCTTCTATTCTCGAAATATCCAGCGCCCAGGAAGTTTATAGCAGAGTTGGCTTTCGTGGGCCTTTTCTGTTCTGACCCACTTTACCCTAGCCCTTCTTTCCTTCTAACCAATATGATCACCCTCACGATCAAGTCTTCCAACGCTGAAAAGGCCACCGTGGAGGTGGAGAGCGTGGAGGTGACAATCCTCGAGCTGAAAGAGAAGATCACAGAGGTCTTGGCCATTGAGGCTTCTCGGCAGCGCCTCATTTTCAAAGGGCGTGTGATGAAAGACGATGTCACACTAACTACGTATGGTATTAATGATAATGACACGATTCACGTAAGTGTCTTCTGTGCCCTTTGTCCTGTCCTTTGTGTTGTGGCTATCTGTCTCTCTTTCTCTCTGTCGTTCTCCCACTGACCCCCTCTCGTTCACCACCTACATCACTTTACCACACACAAAACAGATGGTAAAGAGTGCTGTGCCCAACAGCGCTGCTGCTCAATCACCAGCTGTTGCTCAGGCAGCTCCACCAAGTGTGGCTGCTCCTCACAGCTCTCCACCAAACCCCTGGGGAACCCCCGCTCAACCTGCTGCCAACCCTGCTACAGCAGGCTTTCCTGACATGGCCAGCTTGATGGGTTCCATCGGTGGCGCTGGCGGCGCCCCTGGAGTTATGTCTGGCATGCAGGATCCTATGATTCAGAATATGATGAATAACCCCCAGATGATGCAGAGCATTATGAACTCGCCTATGATGGAGCAGATGATGAGCAATCCTGAGACCATTATGTCTGCGATGCAGAACAACCCGCAAATGCAGCAAATGATGGAGCGGAACCCACAAATTCGTCACGCTCTCAACGACCCAGCTATCATGCGTCAAACCATGCAAATGATGCGCAATCCAGCAGCAATGCAAGAAGCCATGCGCTCTCAAGACCTCGCCATGCAGAACATCGAGAATCTCCCCGGAGGTTTCAATGCACTGCGTAGAATGTACGAAGATGTGCAAGAGCCCATGATGGAGGCAACTGCGGAAATGCAGAACCCACAGAATATGGGCTCACCATCGCCTACAGGGGGCCAGCAGCAGCCGGCTTCGCGTCCGAGCCCTAACACAAGTGCTTTGCCCAATCCATGGGGAGGTGGAGCTCCGGCCCCAGCAGCAGCACCTGGGTTTGGTGCGTTTCCGGGGATGGGTGGAGGAGGATTTCCCGGCATGGGAGGAGCTGGTGGTGCTCCAGATATGAATCAGATGGCTCAGATGATGCAACAGCCAGGCATGCAGCAAGCGATGACACAGATGCTGTCCAATCCTGCAATCCTTAATGCGGCTGCTGCGGGAAATCCGCAGCTGGCTCAAGCACTCCAGAACCCACAGATGCGTGCAATGCTGTCCAATCCCGCGATGCTACAGCAGCTGATGAATCCGGCTACTATGCAAGCAATGGCTGGTATGCAGCAGTCTATGGGGGGTATGGGTGGTGGAGGTGGTTTCCCTAGCAACAGTGCACCAGCACCATCACAGATGCCCGGAGCTGGCTTCGGGGGCTTGGATTTTAGTCAGTTCCTGGGAGGAGGCAATCCTTTGCCTTCGTTTACACCACCACCAGCTCCTACTCCTCCTGCAGATCCTGCTACAACATATGCATCCCAGATTCAGCAACTAAGGGACATGGGATTTGGAGACGATGCTGCTAGCATTCGAGCATTGATTCAGACCCAAGGTAATGTGAATGCTGCCGTCGAACGCCTCCTCGGTTAGAAGTAGTCGATCGAAAAGGAAAAATGAAGTATATATGTAAACGAATTCAAACTGGTCTTCTTTTATTTTGCGACTACTAGCAACAATAGAATTGATTTTAGTAAACACATCAGATACAATCATTCTTCATTCTTTTTCCTTTACTACTATTCAGGAGCATCACCTGCCCCTTCTTCAGCTGCCACCTCTGCTTCAGCGCTATTACTTGCCTCGGGTTGAGCTTCTGCATCAGGCTCCACATCTCCTCCATTCCCTCCTTCGCCCTCGCCCTCGCCCTCGCCCTCGCCCTCGCCTTCGCCCTCGCCTTCTTCGCTTTCACTCTCTTTTTTCTTGTGATGCTTGTGATGCTTGTGATGCTTGCGGGCCTGTTCCTCCTCTTCTTCCTCCATTTCCAACATTTGTAATTCATCAGGATCTATGTAATCCTCAATACCAAGTGGTTTCATATCTATTTGCGGCTCATCAACCACGATATCTCCATGAATATCAATAATTTCAGGCGCTAGGGCATGCACGTTGGATGTACTGATGACAGTGCAGTGCGGTCCAACTTTCATACTCTTTGCCACTAAAGAGCCCAGCAAAGTTCCAGTGCCACGGAGAACAACCCTATCTACATTCACATCGCCTACAACTCTACCTCCATCAATAATAAGGCATTCCATCCCGATGACATCACCAATGAGACACCCCTCCCGGCCAACAACAACAGAACCTGCTGAAGTCAAACTTCCTTCAAATTTACCATCAATTCGCAATAATCTCTCAAATGCTAATTCTCCACGAATATCTACACCTTTTCCAACAGATGTTTCTGGTGTTTCATCTAGTAAATATTCATATTCCTGCGAACGATTGTCATTATCATATAAATATCTCGATTGAGATTTAAGAACTAAATCATCTACTTCTGAATTATCAGTACGTGCAGTATCCAATGCTGTTCCCCAACTATTTGGTGCTGCACCAGTATAGTATTTCGCATTGCTTTTCTTGCTATAATTAATTTGGCCGCTATCAGAAGTAACGATTTGCTGTACCCGTGGTACAGCCTTCGCGTTTGGCTTATGTTTCGATGGTGATACTTTCATAGTTCTTTGTTTGAGCTTCACTGCATTCATAGCAGAACCCGCACCTGTGTCCGCAACCTGATAATTCAGGTTGCGTCTACGTGGAGGAGGAGGAGGTCCAGACATTGTTAACTCGGTTCGTTAGAAGCGGTGAAGTCAACTAACGACTTGCAAGCTACTGGGCAACACAAATAATGAATGCAATCTTAGTCTTTAATTTTCAGTCAAAAAAGCAACCTGTTATTTGCTCAGCTCGACTTCTTGCACTATGAAACCTTTCTTTCGTCAAATAGTTCATTGCGGGGGGTAAACAACCCCAGCCGGAAAACAGCCTAATTTACCTTAAAATTGGATAATTTCTCACTCGTTTCTCCGGCCCAAAGCGAGCGGTAAACAACCGACTAGAGGGTTACTCTTATAGAATTCTGTACAAGAAGTTGTACTACATTAATTGTGACGACAGATTTCTCCAAAGTGTGTTGAAGGGTTCATTGTGGTGTAAACATAGACCCTGACGATATCCTTTTTGGCAAACTCTGAGCTTACTGCCAACTACCAACCTACAGTAGTAATACAAGAAAGTTGCATCCTCAGCCTCAAGCACAAGTAATTTTTTCCAGTTTGTTGTTGACTATGCCAATGATGCAGGGCGCCTCTGTGGCGATGAAGAAGGTGAAACGAGTAAGCAAGGAGACAGCGTTAGCCACCACTTACAAGCTAGACGCTGGCCTTCCTGTTGATCTGCGCAAGTGGACCAGCAATAAGACTGCTCGGTCTCAAGGTGGGATTCCTTATGAGCCTCTTGAACCAGTACCGGTATCATCATCTCGCCAATACACACCATTAGCATCTGATCGAGAAGGATTGATGCTCGAAGCTTCCACAGATGAAGAGAGGAATATGCTTAGTAGCATTTTCAATGACTCGAAGATCAATTTAGCACAAAAGGAAGCAATAGCACGAAGTATGCTGACTGGAAATTATGAAGGTGGTGTGCAAAACAGAGGCATGTCCAACAACGGCCGTCCTGGCAGCAACCTCGGCTCTCCTCAACATGGCAACACCTCTAGTTCTGGGCTTATTGGAGATGGACATGGACAAGAGAGCCCGAGTGGTCATTTCGTAAAGCATGTCTTCGAAGCTGACCTTATTAAGGGCACTGCAAACGTGAATCGCGATCGAATGAAGTCGGAAGCCTTTCTATCCGCCAGCGGCAAGCAGGCTCCTATTTTCCTTGCTGATAAGCGAATGGTCATGTTACTAGAACGTGAGAAGAACATCAAGAGAGTGAAAACACCTGGAAGAGAAAACTTGCGTCAATTTACTTGGGCAGGAAAGTATGTAGAAGAGAAACATAAAGCAGTTTTTGTCGGTAGTGCTGAGAGGGACATTAACCGAGTCCTCGAAGCAAAATTCGTCAAAGAAAAGAAGAAAATGTGGGAACATAGTCGGAACCTGCACATTCAGCGTATTCGTGCCGAGAAATCTTTCAGTAGTGCAACAATTGACAAACAGAAATCAGACAAGGAAATGGACGCTCTCACTCGCCTGGAGCGCAGACGCTATGTAGATGAATTCAGGGGCAAATTGAAAGAGCATCTGGTGAAGACGAAAGACCCACTAATTGGTACAATTATGCGATATGTGAATAGCAAAGTAGCTTGGGATATTCTGCAAGCTTACAAGGGGTATACGATGAGTATGAAAGCAGTAGTTGGTCTTGTGGGTCAAACGTTGGGTGACATGGAAATTGACGAAGACTCCTTGAACGAATCCGATAACAATCTCCTCGATGGCGGGGACTTCAGCTTAGTTCATTTGCAAAAGCCATCAATAACTCCAGTTGATGTACCATTGGCAGATTTAGTCAATTCTGTTACTCGTACTAACAGAGATACTGATCAAAATGGCCTTTTGATGGACTCCAACTTTGATGGTGAGAATGTTTACTTGACATCCATACCCGTGGAGGTTGAGAATGAGGGGAGAGCGGCTGCTAATGACAATAATGATCGGGACGATGATCTTGTAGCTCCTGTTCTCATCACACCGCGACCAGTAGTAATGGAGCAACATTTCCGTACTGATGCATCGCTTGACGATTCAACTCTGGGATCATTCGACCAAGTATCCAACCCTCAAGTTCTTGGTGATTTGCACGAAGTTACGAAGCCGAGGAGTGCAGGTAAAAGTCTTGCAAGAGGAAATTTATTTGCTCCTGGTGGAATTGCTAAAAAAGCTCCTATGCTTTTGCCGCATAACGCGGATTTGGCCACCTACCGTTTGGGTTCAATGCACTCCACCCGTGGAACAACTCCTGGCTCACCGAACAATATGCGGGGTACAGTAGGTGGTCTTGAAAGGACAGGTGTGAAACTCGAAGAAAAGGGGGGTGTTTTCCCTGATTTGCCTCATTGGAATAGTGATGAAATCAACCCTATTGATCCTTTAGATAAAATCCAAGTGAACAGCTCAACTGGAGAAATTATCAATGTCAATGCTTGGCATTCTAACTCAGGCAGTAGATCGAATACCCCAAGTGCATCTGGCATTAAAGGTTGGAATGCAAATACACCTGTCAGTCGTAAAATGGCTGGTGGCTTCGTTGTAGCTGTCGAAGATGGTCGAGATATCAAGTATGGAAAGACGATATCACTTAACAAGGTAATTGGCTTCCCGAGTTCAGATGTAGATCAGCAGCAGCAGCAGCAGCAGCAGCAGCAGCAATTACATGCTAGCCGTTCCATGGAAAATACATCTTCAACTGATATGATGGGATATTCCTCTTACGTAAGAGATTTAGAAGGCTCTGACGGTGCAGCTCTATTGAGAAGCAGTAGTAAACAGCCATCCAATACCCATTCAGTTGATGGTTCCATGAGTGATAGTATCGTCTTCAATGAAGAGCAGCAAACAAAACTGTTTCACGAAAGTGGTAAACTAATGAATGCTATTGAATCGGAAAAGATTGCTCTTGGTACTATTCCTCGCATGCAACCAGAGCGTGCAATAAGTGAGGATCATCTACTGGCGCTTGGTACAGGAAAAATTTCTATCGATGCTATTGCTACTCAAATGCGTTGGGCCAAAGAGAAAAGAATGCGTCAAGTGTCAGCTGCTGATAGTCCTAGTGAAAAGCCACGAACATCCAATACCATGGGTGAGCTCAATGCTTTAACAGGTGACTTAGGGCCAGAAGGTGGTATTGGAATTCAAATGAATCAGTTTACAAACTTGGATGTTGCTATGGGCTTTATGCCAGAAGATAGCTCAGGTGCTCAGGGTGCATCGAGCAAAAACAAGAATCATTCTAGAGTTGATATTGTGACGAAAGCAGAGGACTCGATGTTTTCTCTTGAAAATCCTAACGAACTGAAGCGTTTGGCTGATGCCAACACAAAGGCACCACCAAAACAACTCAAAAGTCTTGCAAGGCCGAGATTACCTGTATCTCCTTTCAAAACACACGAAGAGAAGACACGTATCACTAATTGTGGAGTAGCTTCAGGAATGGGGCTTGCTGTCATACTCACGGAAGAAATGCGTGCGGCAAAGATTCAGAAATGGGGCCCACGTGTGCGAAGTTCCGACGGTAGGTTTCGAACGGGTGGCAGCAGCGATCTGGTTACTGGAGGTTTCAGCCCGAACAAAGAGAGCATCGAGAAAAGAAGGAGAACGGGTTCGCGAGCTCTCCCATAAAATAATTTTATTAGTTTTGTATAAGACATGTCAAACATTATTGCTAATAACAAGTACAACTTCACTCCTTCCACTTCCTCACTCGTGCATTCACTCAAACTCTCCTATCTCAGTCCATCTTTCTCTTCAACTGCCTAAAATAAATTGGGTTCAATTTTATTGGTCAAAAATACTGAAGACGTTGTATTCTCCATCTTCTGGCTCTTCTGTCTCTAAAATGCTGCAATTGGCGAAATGCTTGCTTTGCACCTCGGCCGCATTTCCATTACGACCAGAAAAGGCATTCGAATTGTTATGGTTTCTGTGTCGCATGTACCAGGTCGTATCAGCATATCCCTCATCTAATTTCGAGTTGGCTAGCTTATTGTTTTCATGATCAAAACCTTCTTCTTCTTTAGCATCTGCTTCTGCAATTGCTGTTTCGCCTCTGGGCACCAGCACCTCTCGCGTCCGCGCCACCACAGCTTTGAATTCTTCGACCCCGTAGCTATCAGTCAATAGATCGCGCATATCTGAATGATTCTGCAGATACCTATGGAGAAACTTCTGAAGATGAGAACGCATTGTACGGAAATGATAAGGAGGGTATTGCTTGCAGAGATCCAAATACTCGTCCGCTATATCTAGTTGTGTCACATACTGCACAGGGACCTTCCCAACTGGTATGGCACTGTGAGGAAGGAGACCGTCCTCTGTCATCAGCTGCTGAGGAGCTTCCTGACCATCAAGTGCATCAGCATATCGAAGGTTTCGAGCAAAAATCGAAGGGTTTTCCAGAATACCTTCACTAGTCATTACTCCATCACACCCAGTGATGCGCAGACATTCATTGACATCATCCATTGAACCAATGCCACCATTCGCTACCACAGGCACACGGCCACGGAAGTGGTCTTTGATGCGACGAATCATGTCCCAATCAGCGTGTTTGACATGTTGACCTTTTTCTTCCCTTGTTCGGCCATGAATGGTGATCAAACTAGCACCTGCATTCACGAGTGTTTCCAAAAGTCGAATAGATCGTTCGAAATCACCACTCCCGTCCGCATTCTTATAAATACGAGTTTTACATGTTACGGGAACTTTCAAGTTCTTCGCTAAAGTAGACACTATTTCCGCCAGGAGATCAAGCTCCTCCATGAGGAAGGCTCCGTATCTGCCCTTCTTGGCAATGCCTTGCGGGCAACCCAGGTTAATGTCAACAGCATCACAGTGATCCTCCACATACTTGGCAGAGCGGAGCAACTTATCAGGGTCGTGGCCTGCAAATTGCACTACAAGGGGGCGGTCTTGTGGGCAGGTCTCCCAGTTCACTTTACGGTACACTTTGTCATCTGCAAACATGGTGGCGTTGAACATCTGCGTATACACGAGGTTGGCGCCGTAGCGCCGAGTCAGCATACGGTAGGCTAGCTCGCTGGCATCCACCATAGGGGCTACAACATACTTCGGGGAACCAATCGATCGGTACCACTCATATCCAACGAGTTTGTCAGGATATGCATTGTCTTGCTCAGGCGCAGATTGCGACTCCGACGAAGCGTTCGAGCTCATAATGAATTATTCTGCAAAATAAATTGCAAACCAGATCCACGTATATCACTACCAAGAGGGATGTGTGCAACAATAGAAACGCTGCCGTCGAAATACTCTTGGATTGGTGGGGCGGCAGGCGGCAAGCGGCAAAGCCAAAGCGATAATGGGACGGAAATCCTCAAAAACCAAACTATGCATGGCTGCAATCTCAATTCAACAATTTAAAAGACACACAAGGGATAGAAGAAGCGCGGGAGGAAAAATGAGATTTAAAACCTTTTTAGTTCGTATATACCAAGTACATTATTTGACATATAGCAGCACCACCGTAGTAATTTGCGTTTCTACTTTCCATCCAAGATGGCGAATTTGAGTGGCTCTGCACCAATAGCAAATTCGTCGTATGCCGCTTCTTGCATGAGGTTATACATAGTATTTCTCAAGATGTCCATCGCAAGAGTAGAGAAGTCTGGGGATTGGAAAGCTTGTTGCATCTTCTTATCATCATCTGAATTCTTCTCCAGTTTGTTCACTACTTTGTCATAGCTGGAGATGGAAATATCATCATCCGCATCCAGAGCAACCAATTCAGGATCATCCCCGTCATCAACCTCAATTGAAAGCCCGATCTCTTCTTGGGATGCTATTAAACCGGGATGCATAGGAGCATTCGTAACATTTAATGCGGAACGAATGTCATCGAAATAGAATCCAGTCATGGCATGGCCCTCGATTTGTGTTCTTTGGTTGTGTGAGCCCTTGACTTGCAAAGTAGCAGTGCTAACAATACTTGTGTCATCAATGATTTCCGTTTTCACACTACTAGCAGCCACTTCTTTCACAACTTCATCTAAATACTCTGTTGTAACACCAGCACCAAGTGTAGAACGGAACAAATCTTGCATAATAGTTTGTGTAATATCTCGCATTTCGAACTCCTTTGTAGCATTTATCTTACTCAAAGCATTGGCCAACTTAGATTTCACAGGTCCAGTACCATCGTCACCAACAAATGTTGCACTTGTGATGAATGGAATAAATTCCTGATTGGGAGGCACAAAGAAATCGCACATTGATGCAGGTTCATTCGTCTCTCCAGAAACATAATCAGATGCTGGGCGAACAACCTGGTGCTTGAGACCAGGGATCACACCAGTACCACCCATAGAACCGAAAAGTCTATACGTAGTCTCGTAAGGCAAAATAAACCCACGAATGCGAATAATGTAAGTATTACTAGCCCCATGCAAATTCTTGCGTGATTCCTCAGTCCTGTTACGATTGCGACTCATTAAGCCCGAGCCACCAATCTTCGAACTTTGAGAATTTGCACCACGAGAACCGCTTTTACTGTCATTCGCTAGGGAAGCCTCCCCAGCAACACCACTGGCAGTCAAAGATCCAGCAGCGAAAGAATTCTCAAAATTAACACCTTTTCCTGATCCTTCTTCAAGGAACTGCTGCGTCTTCGAATATGTTGCACCCATTTTGACTTTGCCGTCAACAGTAATGGTTGAAGGCATTGCAGCAGAGCGACCATCCACTATATAATCTGCATTTGTTTCTAGCTGCAAATTGCGATTCAAAGTAATTCTATTCACAACTGATTCATGCTCTGCACCAGTCTTTGAACCAGGGCCCTTGGTTCCACCTAGCTTTAACGGAAAAGCTCCACGACGACCCTTCACATTTTGGCCAACGATTTCTCGCATTGTGACTTCAACGCGATCCATCAGATTGATGCTTTTGACGTCCAAACTAAAGTTGAAATCAATCAATACATGCTCTCCTGGCTCCAGTTTTCCTGAAGTAGGATAGATTGAAAGCAATCCCTCTGTTGCCAAACGACATTTCTCAACAGCAATATTGAATTCAATTGCATCCCTCTTCAAAATATTGCGAATGATCACAAGACGAGAAGTTTTGCTGCACTGAGGCATAAAATGAAGATTCAACACATCACTGCTGATGGAAGCAAGTTGTTTTGGAAACGTAATCAACTGTTCTGAAGGGGGACTTGCACCAAAAATATGTGGTGGAGGTTGCTGATCAGATTCAGGGCGATCAATAATGGTATTATCTTGTAGAATCTTATGGCGAGGGTCGTAACCAGGTGCAACCAACGTGAAGCTGACCTCGTGACTGCTGGAACGACTATGTCTGCTACGTCCCCCGCTAGGCTTGGCAGAGCGTGGTGGAGGTGGAAGGCGCATTGCATTCGATTCCTGAGACTGCCCGCTGGTAATAGAAGCCTGTGTCAATCCGAGCGGTACACCCTTCGATTCTGGCAAGCCTAGTGAGTCACTCATCAAGCTCTTTTCATACGAAATCTTGATGGGAACTTCGTAAGTTTTGGCTTCCAATGGGTAGAAGTACCACTCAACCATCACCGTAGAGCGTGGCTCGATGACTCCAGAAGGGTTAGAGACACGAATAATAGGCTGACCGAAATTCGAACCATTTAAGTCATCAATGCTGCGCTGGTTAATCTCGTAAACTGCGCGAACGCCGGATACATTAATTAGTTCCATACGCTGTAAAGGTGCCTCAGATTGATCCAAGCCAATTGGAACTGGCGACAATTCGTAGCGACCATCCTGGCCAGTACAAGCTGTCAAGATAATATCAGTAGGGGGCAAAGCTTTGACATTAGTCAAAGCTAATGGTTTGTCCCGCATAGCAGCCCGACTAGGACTAGTATTAGGAGTCACCGTATTTGTCAGAACCTTCGAACTTTGAAGTTCTAAAGGCAAAGTTCTTCCAATGAGATCAAGGAAAAACTGCTTCCCCTTATCTAATTTGACATGAACGGGCAGATTGTGCACACCACCGAATTTGAGATGTTTATGGGAATACGTCATGCTCATGATCTGAGTTTGTCCAGGCTCAAGTACGCCATGTTGAGGCTCAATAGTGAACAACTTGAGCTCTTCAATCATGGAGACAATCTTGTTCAGCTCTTCTGACGGCTCGTCTTCATCACACCATTGTTCTAACTCAAGTTCCTTTTCATTAGGTAAGTGAATATGAAAGCTCGTGGTCAGATGTCCTTCATTCTTGAACAAGAAGGCTACAGTCTGTTGAGGAGCACCAACAACATCGGGGGTGAACTCGAACCTGTAGCGCTTAAGTTTGGAAAGGTCAGGACTAGATGATCCATTGATAGCACACTCTTCAACTGTTAACGGCTTGGACAAGTCTGTGTTGAGGGCTCTCAAAGAGAAATTCCTCCACAAATGCTCAACATCAGAAACAAGTAAATTGTCAGCTGTGCGCACGTCAACAATGTTAATCTTCGGGAAAGTAGCTCTTGTCGTAATGTGCGTGACTAGAGGCAGTCCTTCCAAAGCTGAAAAGCCAATTCCTTTCATCTGTGATTCTCTTTCAATAGCACTCACGCGAGCAAGCGCAATCTCTTCATTAGACTTCATGGCAGTGTCACCAGGGACAGCTCTGACCGTACAAAAGATGGCAAACTCGAAGAGTCCAGCTCGAGTGGGCTGGAAAGTAATTGGGGCCCTTGTACGAGAACGAGCAGGAAGCGTCCCTTGAGGGTAATCACACATAAGTGAGTCAGTGGTGGTATTTTGAGACAATGACTTCATAGCTGATTCCTCAACTTGACTCTCTGACGAGCTGCCCGTGTCCTTGACATAGCTTTCCTTGTAGGTGAGCTGATAAGCAACATCGGAGTCAGAAACATTGTCTAAGAACAACTCTTGTCGCTCTGTAGTGTTTACTAAGCGAACGTCCATAGAAATACGCGGGGGGTCAAACTGAATAGCACCCATCTCCGATGGACATACCACGAGAAGTGATAGTGATTGAAGCACCTCCGGCGGTGCCGTACCCATAGGCTGGTTGCAGTCAATCACACGTTGGGCGCGTCCACCAATAGGATAAATTTTAACACGCAGCTTGAAGCAGTACTTCTGACAAGCTCTTGGAGCGAAAGCCATGACAATTTGTGTAGTTTGGTTACCGCGAAGAAGACCAGTCATTGGAGTGCATGTAAAAATGCCCTCGGCCTCCGGTGGCATCAAAATACGATAACGAAAAGGCAAACGAGACTGGTTCTTTAATGTAAACTTTCGCGAAGAAGACAATCCGACGCATGTTGGTTTCATGTAAAAAGAACCAAGGGGACCAGTTGGAATGTGATGAGGAGGTGCCAAAACTCCAGGAATGTCAAGGATATGCTGCACTAAAGACGAATTGTCATTTCCATAAACTTTCGATGGAGGTGGTGCCAAGGTAGGATCATCAGATGTCACATCTGGACAGGCAAGGAACGGTATAGAAGAGGTTCCTTCTAGCAGTAATTTCGTACTTGGATCTCCATTTACAACGCAACGTAATAGCTCGCTATACTTACGAGCCTTAGAGGGGGTGAATCGAACATAAACTACTGTGAATGACTCCGCGGGGACCTCTCCTCGAACTGGGCGCACAGTAAACGCATCAGCATCTCCACTGCCTTCTTCACCAAAACCCAAATCGAAGCGGAATGTAGAAGGTAAATTAGAAGTATTGCGCAAGATAATACTCTGGTAAATAGCCTCTCCTTCAAAACAATTTGGAAAAGTTAACTTACCACCACGAATATTACCACCCGTCAAACGAGCAGATGCAAGCAATTGACCAGCTGAGAAAGTATGTCCACTCAAATTGAAAGATAAACACCATGGTGGTGTCAATGTAGTATCATTTACCAAACGGAATGTACGCTGGTTCTTGAAAAAAACATAAGCTTCTAATTCACAAACGAAATTTCTATCAGCTTGGAAAGGTCTAAAAACGATCTTAAAAGTAGCTGATTGTCCTGGATTGATATCTCCCGTAGCAGGTATCACATCAAAAGCAGGCTGCTCATATTCACCTGTATCATTCATAGTGCGCGGTATTTGCCACATTAGGGTCACTTTACCATTCGTATTATTGCTAATGCTTACAGTTTTGCTTTCGCTAGTTGTGCGACTAGGGATGAATCCGAATTCAAAGTCAGTCGTGCTACAGGTAATATCCCTACAAGTAACATCGGTATCATCAACAAAAAATTCATGTGCGATTGCAACGCTGTTCCTTGTGGTTTCACCAGAACGAGTAAGGGGATTAGAGAGCGTTGTCAAAGACATGGCTCGCGTACCTGACATACCTGCTTGAGCGAAAATGGCAGGATCAGCTGTTTCCGAGCGATAGGCATCATCAAGCTCATCCGGGCTTAAACCACCCATACCATGGACAGCGCGGTTGCGATAAGCCTGTACATGAGCATGTCTTAAGGGAGCAGGTCGCTGCTCTTTGATGTCCCCCTTAGCACGAATGTACCCAGAACCCATATTATCAAAGAAGAGAGGGGAGGTATCTCCGATCATTACCCATAAGCGCTTGTAGTAATTAATGGGATGATAAGGCGTGAATGTCACCACAATGTTGAATGGGGCACCTTCAGCTTTGATGACTCCACGAAGCGGATTCACTCTAAATATACCATCAGTTCCTACACAGATGTTGAAATACACATCGGATGCACTCTTGTTTTTGATTTGAATGATGCGTGTCTCAGATCTGCCTATCTCAACATCTCTAAAGTTGAGTGAGTTGCCTGGGGCTCCATCAGGGAAAGAGACGCTACCATCTACAACGATAGTATCAGGCGTCACCAGCGCTTCACGTGCCAAGCTGACTTTTGCTGGCATGCACATACCACTGACAGACACTGACGTGCGGCAGTCTCCAGGTGTAATGAATGTGTAGCGATCTAAGCTGTAGCTACCAAAGCCAAGAGCGTTATATCGCACAGTCACCATCACTTCAGATTGAGGGGGAATTACGCCTTCCGTGGGATATAAATCAAAGACAGGGTCAGCATCAGTCTCGTGTCTAACAAGTGAAAATTCTGCCGGCACAACAGAGGTGTTTCGTAAAACGATCTCTTTCTTATTAGATTCGGGGTATGTTCCCGTAAGAACTTCTCCAAAATTCACTTCACTCTCTGATAGAGAAATATAAGCATATTTACCAATAGCTGAAAATTTGGTCGTCAATATAGGTTCATCAATTTCAGCGTGAACTCCCTCACCGACTGTACATATAGCTTGACCCACTACTACAGAAGCATCAGTTGGTACTATACTCACGCAAATGTCCAGTTTCTCACCTGCAGCTATAATGCCAAATGACGGTTCTAAAACGAACCCTTTTGGCTGCTCCCAGCGGAAAGGGGCATCAATTTCACCAGTATTCTGGAGCTCAAAGGTCTGGCTGGTGGTCTGATAAGTAGGACAATAGCCTAAATCTACGCCACGAGGACTAACAACTGAGAGTTTATCAATTGTAGCACGCACACTGACATGGAAGCCCCCTGCTCCACCGATGACACGGATGAAAATGGTGTCATCATAAGGATCATTTTCCACGGGACGGAATATTACATCCACTTCTTGGCTCATACCAGGAGACAAGATGATGATCTCGGGGTATGCCAACGAGAAGAAGCGCGAGGTGGGTAAGTTGTACTTGAGTTTTTTCACACTTGTGCTGAGATTGCGGATGAACAACTTCTGTACATACTCTCCACCAGGTTTCCATGTGCCAGCTTTGAAGCAGATTCCATCGCCGGAGGGACCTGAGCAATCCAAGCCAAAACGCTTGACACGCTCTGATTTGGACAAGATATGTGTGCCATGAGCATCCATATCCAACGCAGTGGACTCTATGCTGAGGTCGTCCTGGTCTGCACCTTTGCTCTCATGTGCCACAGCGCTCTGGGAATCGTGCCATGAGGACGCCACAGAAGAGACACTTTGCGACATGGTATACAAATGCCTCAAAGACCCCTGTTAAATAGAAGTATTCTCAATGATGACTTGTGCGCGCCCGAGAGGTATGTCTTTAACCTTGGATGCCCATCGTTATTGTGGGCTTCCATTGCACGAGCGGTCGACGAGCCGCGCCCTCTCGAGAAGGAAAAAATCCAACTATTATACTGTAAAAATCCTCTTTTGAGGTGTTTTGTTAGAGAGAGAGAGAGAAAGAGAGAAAGAGAGGAGGGTAGCAATAAAACCCCCTTTATTTACGTAATATTATAATGAACGCAATGCCGCGAATTAAATACTAATACTCTCCTAAAACTTGTTTAATTTTGTGACGATGTAGCATCTCAGTGTCTGGTCAAGACAAGCCAACACACATAACCCCTCCAGATCTGAGCTCCAATCCAAGCTAATAATCGGTTGCGTGGAAATGACACGTGAATTTAAGAGCTCCACAGAACCAGCGACCCCCATTGGCACATTGTCCTTGGCATTCACTACACGAGTCTTGGGGTAGTGATATTTATAGAGGTTGAAACCACCATTACCACCACCTGTCATGAAGATATCTCTATTCTGGGGCAAATGTCGGACTGTCCATACAGTTGCCTTGTGAGCTTTCTCAGATAAGCATGAAAATCCTTGCTCTGGATGCTGTGTTCGCATATCAAAAATACGGAATTTGCTTTCCAATGTCGTGATACCCATTTTGTTCATTTCAATATCCTTTCTATCAAATTCAATTCCTGTGACACCATTTGCAACATTCGTTTCATATCGCATTGTGTGTGTACGCAAATCAAAAAGCTTGACATCTCCATTATCATACCCAGCAACAATACATCTATCTTCATCACTAAATGAATTACCAAAAGCAACAGTCCAACAATCTCTTGCTGTCTGGCCCTCCCCTGGTTCTAAGGCAAGTACAGGCTCATTCACACGAGGGTCCCACAGCCTCACACAGCCATCACGTCCACCAGTAACAATCTCTGGTGCACCATAACCAATCTCAAGTCCACCACAGCCATCAATTGCATTGACAATAGATGCATGAGCTTGCTGCTCAAAAATTGGAGTATTGATACGTTCTAAATCATAGATTGCTAATTTACCTTGGTGATCACCAGTAGCAATATGTCTTTCCTCAAGAGCAGAAGCCCCAAACGTACCACATTTGATACCATGGCTAGTCAAACCATCAACTTTTAACTCCACAGCCCCTTGGTTCATTTCATAGACCTGGAGTGCTCCTTTGGCATTTGGTTGAATACCCATAGCTACGAAGCGATTGCTAGATGGGATCCATTTGGTGTCATAAGGCGTGAAAGTTAAACTTTTGTGCACATGTTCAATGATCTGCGGAGCGTCAGTGGTGTCCATGGCTTGCAACTATCACTATTTACTAAAATCGAATGTTCACCGGGTACTAACAAGTGTCTGGATGGACAAAGAGATCTCACTTTTGTAGAAATCGAAACAAAAAGCAGCTTTCAAAGGTGCAGTAACCAACCACTTTACCACAAGTCACAACAGGACGAGGATAGAACGTATGATGAATTTCGTAAACATCACCCATTCCCAGCCAGATTACTGCGGTTTCCTTGTTTTCATGGCTGCTTACATGACACATTACAAAACTTTTATGGAGGCTACCTCATACGAACGGGTTGAAGATTCAGTGTTAAGCACTAAACAAGTTCAAGTATACCTCCACAAACATGAGTGCCCAAAAAGGTGTTCAGATGCAAGACATCAAGACCAAGCTGAGTGAAATTGGCAAGACTGTTGCTGCCACGAACTTGCGGGATATTATGAGATATCACGCATTCACTTGCATGGTGCTTGGTTGTGGCACGCTCCTCCTGCCCCACACGTTCCTTGGCACTGGCTACTCCCACTACGCTCATGAATTTATCCGTCTCTATGGGTGCTTGACGCTCAGCATCGCATGGGTAGTCTGGAAGTCACAAGGTATTAAAGATGGTCGTTTGGCACGGGCGTTGACGGAGACTTTTGCTGTATCATACTGTTTGCAGTCATTAGTCATGCTGCGAGCACAATTCACGAATCCTGAGGGACACACTTACTTGCACTGGCAAATCGCAGTCGTCTTTGGTCTGCTAGGTGTGGGCTACGGCTACATCCGCTGGGTGAAGAAGATCAAGTATTTCGCGTTACCTAACGATCACGACGAGGATTAGATCAGAATAAGATTAGGGGCAGTAGGGGTAGTAGGGGTAGTATTTGTAGTCATTATAATATCGATGTTTGTCTTTTGTCTTTCAATCAAAATTCTACTTTCTTTCAATTTCCACAAAATATATAATTTCAATTCACTTACGCATTATCAATTTGCGTTGAAATGAGCTCGAACCACTGCTTAAGGGCATCTGATAGCACATCTGGCAGTGTCTCTAGCTGTTGGATCGCAATGTAATACGGGAAAGGGAAATCGTCCAAGTAGTTCTTCGTCACAATCTTGTCTTCTACAAATTCTACAGATTTTGTATTAAAGATTGAGTCAGAGGGATTTTCATTCTTGTCCAAAATAATCAGAACAACAAGGATGTTCTTCTCTGCCATGCGACGAACGACACCATTGAGACGCTCTCTGTTATCACTATCCAATTTCGCATCTGAAATCACGAAACAAAGCTGCAAACAAATAGAGTCTTTACGACTATTGCTGCTTCCAGAAGCTGCCTCCTCAAATATTGGTACAGCAGCAGACAAAGAATCCCCTAACAGCGTCCTACCTTCCTCGAACTTGAATCTGGAGACTACTTTCGCGCCAGCTTCATCATTGAAAGGGGTACCAAAAGGATGCAAATTCTGCACCTTTTCAGCAAATGCACATACACACAGATCACCTACCTCTAGCTTTGTGAGGGCACTAGAAATTGTTGCGAGCGCACTGAGCGCCAAGGGACCAGAGGCGCCCATCGACTGACTGTTGTCAATCATAAGCATCACTTGATATTCTCTCTTGGCTGGCTTGGTGCGACGTAACCAGATCTTGTCTTTACGAAATCCGGAAGCTACATAGCCAATGACTTTACGCATGTTAATGCGCTTACCAGACCTGTAGTCACCACGCAACCGCGTTGCTAGGGTAGGTTCTAGAACCAAACGAAGCTGTTCGCAGAGGCGCATGGAATGGGTATCGGTGGAGTTGCGATGCTTGGCCCATAGCCGCCTGGCATTGACTATGGCCATGGCTTTTTCTGAACCATAGTCTGAGCTGAGCATTTCCATCTCAACAGGCTCCTCAATCACAGAGTTCAATTCATCATCGTCTCCAAAACCCTCTTTCATGTTGAATGCAGCGTCAGTGTTAATCGCATTAGGACGTTTCTGGCTTTCATCGAATTCGTCATCCCCATCAGCAGCTTCATCACCATCACCGTGATCGTCAGTAGCTTCAGTAGTAGACGGTTTGTTGTCTTCTGCTGGCTCCGACTCTTCGTGGCGTTGCTTCTTCGCTGCACTTTCTTTATCTTCAACTTCAGTTTCCTTCGAACGCGCCCGCTTCTTCATTTCGCTAGGGAGTTCCTCTTGCTTCTCATCCTGTTGCTCCTCGTTCTCTGCATCCATCTCTGACTGCTCAGGCATTGTCTCAGCGCCTTGTGGTTGCTGAGCTTGGTCTTCGGATGTATCAGCAAGCACTTGCTCTTTGTCATTTTCGTCACCATACTCATAAAGTCCTTTCTTTTGCTGTTCCTTTTCAGCAGAATCATCTTGCTGTCCCTTTCTTGGGGTTTCTTCCTCGTCTTCAGTGACAGTCGGGGCCATATTGAGGCGGCGATGCCATGCTTCCGTCACATCTCCTTCTTCTCGGAAAGGGTTCGGAGGCTCTTTGTCACGGTTAACAGGGGGCTGATTGGGTGCAGCACTAGCAGCAGCACCACCAGTATTGATACTGTCACCCATATCACCAACGCCACTCGACCGTGCACCATCCCCTTTGGGGCCTTCGGTGTCTGCATCAGGCGGCGATTCGTCTGCTTCGTTGTCCTCCGTACCCAACACAGCTTCACCACCTTTATCACCTGCAGTGACACCGAAGGCTGCTGGCTTACTAGCAGATTCATCTTCGTCACCGGCATCTGGCTTGACATCAACGTCTGATCCCTCCTCTTCCTCTTCTTTTTCCTCTTCACCCTCGGGCTTCTCATTAGGCTTCGGTTGCTCCTCTGGTTCATTACCGCCAGTGCTGCTAACAGGCATCAGATCAGCGCCTTCCTCGTCTTCTTCATCAGGAGCATCATCGTTTTCGTCGACATTCATAGGATCATCGTTGTCTTCATCCTCGTTCTCATCAGCTTCCTTATCCATGTCACTGCCTTCTGCATCTTCGTCATCAGCGTCCGCAC
>JACKZZ010000690.1_pt1 | contig 49357 bp, 62 predicted proteins | sample 8027871 | NCBI WGS metagenome assembly JACKZZ01 (sample SAMN15724774, study PRJNA655200) | protist metagenome | isolation source: fluorescence activated cell sorting (FACS) single amplified genomes of... | place: USA: West Boothbay Harbor, Gulf of Maine | collected 2000-07-19
TGTCTCAGAGAGGGGCTCGGTGAAATAGACTTGTCTGTGAAGATGCGGACTACCTGCACCAGGACAGAAAGACCCTATGAAGCTTTACTGTAACTTGAAATTGAAATTGAATTTTATTTGCGCAGTATAAGTGGGAAGCTACGAAAATATTCTTGCGGGAATATTAGAGCTATTAGTGAGATACCACTCTTATAATATTAAATTTCTTATAAACTTTAGACCATTATCTGGTTAAAGGACAGTTTCAGGCGGGCAGTTTGACTGGGGCGGTCGCCTCCTAAAAAGTAACGGAGGCGTACAAAGGTTTCTTCAAATCGGTCAGAAATCGATTATAGAGTATAAAGGTATAAGGAAGCTTGACTGTGAGACCTACAAGTCAAGCAGGGACGAAAGTCGGTCTTAATGATCTGACGGTACTGAATGGAAAGGCCGTCACACAACGGATAAAAGTTACTCTAGGGATAACAGGCTAATCTCCCCCAAGAGTTCACATCGACGGGGAGGTTTGGCACCTCGATGTCGGCTCATCGCATCCTGGGGCGGTAGTACGTCCCAAGGGTTGGGCTGTTCGCCCATGAAAGCGGTACGTGAGCTGGGTTCAGAACGTCGTGAGACAGTTCGGTCCATATCCGGTGTAGGCGTTAGAATATTGAGAGGAGTCTTCTTTAGTACGAGAGGACCGAGAAGGACATACCTATGGTGTACCAGTTATCATACCAATGGTAAACGCTGGGTAGCTAAGTATGGAGTGGATAACCGCTGAAAGCATCTAAGTGGGAAGCCCACCTCAAGATTAGTATTCTCATCACTTTAAGTGAGTAAGGTCACGGTAAGACTAACCGTTTAATAGGCATTAAGTGTAAATACAGTAATGTATGTGCTAAAATGTTCTAACAGATCGAGGACTTGAATTAAGTATATACTTTGGTATTTTTAGCAATATGGAACCACACTGATCCATCCCGAACTCAGAGCGTGAAACATGTTTGCAGCGACGATACTGGGAGGGAGACTTGTTGGGAAAATAGCCCAATATCAGGTAGTTGATAATAATAATAAAAATTTTTGTGAAAAAATATAAAATTAATTTACTTAGTAAAAATAATAAAACTAATTATACAATTTATTGCTATGAAGACCAATTTATTTTAGACGCTGCAGAAGAACAAGGATTCACTTTATCTTATTCTTGTCGAGTAAAAGTTTGCTCTATACCTACCTATCTTGGCAGAATAGTAAATGGTACAGTGGATTAATCAGAACAAACTTTTTTAAATCATAAAAATTTAGTTTAGAGTTTTCTTCTAATTTGCGTTATTTTTCCCAAATTGAATTGTTCTATAATAATTGATGAAAAACAATTACATAATTTTAAAAAGTTAAAACAGTAATTTTTAAATATCCTAGAGCTAAACAAGAAGTTTTTTTATTTGTTATTTTTTTATTGAACTTAAAAATTAATTCTCTATGATTAATATAAAATTAAGAGATCTATTCAAAGCAGGTGTTCACGTAGGTCACGAAGTATGCCACTGGAATCCAAAAATGTTTTCTTATATAGAGGGACAATATCACAATAATCATATTATAAATTTGGTAAAAACGTTACATTTTTTAAACGAAGCAAGTATTTTTAGTCATCAATCAGCAAAAAAAGGAAAAACTTTTTTATTTATTGGAACAAAAAAAGAAGCGAGTGTTCTTATTGCTCGAGCTGCATTAGACTGTAATTCATATTATATCAATTACCGTTGGTTAAGTGGAACATTATCTAATTGGGTAACGTTAAAAAGTAGGCTTTTACAATTTAAAAAGCTTAAAGAACAAGAACGTAACGGTATTTTTAATTTGCTATCAAAAAAAGAAGCATCTTTATATAATAAAGAACTGCAAACTTTACGTAAATATTTAAAAGGTATACAAAATATGGAGAAATTACCGGATATCGCTATTATAATAGACCAAAATTATGAAAAAATTGCGGTAAAAGAATGTCGTTCTTTGGGTATCCCTATTATATCTATACTAGACACTAACTGTGATCCTAATCTCATAGATATCCCTATTCCGGGTAATGATGATGGATTAGATTCTATTGAATTAATATTAAAAGTTTTATCTAAATCTATTTTAAGAGGTAAAAAAAATCTATAGTAAAAATTTATCAATTTACAAATAAAGTAACTTTGGTATCTAAAAATTTTAATAAGATTTTTTTGTTATTTAAGATTTATATTTCATAATAATTAAGAAATTTAATGATTGAAAAAATAATGAAATATTAGTATATTACAATTAAATATTAATGAAAAATTATTTATGGCTAAAAAAAGTTTAATACAGAGAGATATAAAACGTCTTAAATTGAATCAAAAGTATAAAAAATTAAGAAAAGATCTACTTTTTGAATATTTTCAATTGCAAAATTTGGACTTAAAATTTAAAATTCACAATCAAATTCAACAATTACCTAGAGATAGCTCAGCTACTCGTTATAGAAATCGTTGTTGGAAAACAGGACGACCTCGAGGTTATTACCGTGATTTTGGTATTTCTCGCCAGATTTTAAGAGAAATGGCTCATCAAGGGTTATTACCTGGAATAACTAAATCAAGTTGGTAAGTACGAATAAGCGGGCAGGGGGAATCGAACCCCCATCATTAGCTTGGAAGGCTAAGGTTTTACCACTAAACTATGCCCGCAAAACCCACTATTAAAAAAAATAACAAATTGCTTACTAAAATTATGAATTATTCTGTCTTTATTGTTAAAATTATACAAACTCCGGAACAAATTTTTTTTGAAGATAATACTGTAGCAACTGAAATGTTAGTAAGAATTTCTCCAATCTATGAGACGAATTATTCAGATATACTTCAAATTTCAGTGTGGGGACCTTTAGGGCAAGACGTGGCTCAATATTATAAAATAAATGATTATGCCATTATAGAGGGTTATCTTTCATTAAGAGAAAATATTTTTAATGATTTTGTATTAAAAGAAGAAAAATCTATTGAATTTTCAGTTCTTAAATTTTACCCTTTTTTATTAGGTAATTTTTTTTTTAATCAAAGGGGGGAAAGAAATGAGTTACCTTTTTAATCTTTAAACAGCTAATTCTGAATTGATAATCTACATCGTCCTTTTTTTCGACGCAATTTTATTATATTACGACCTTGTGATGTAGACATCCGTTTACGAAATCCGGAAATTTTTAAAATAGATACTCTTGTTTTATTAGATAATGTTCGTTTTATCATGACTTTTTAATGAATTTATTTAATAGTATTTTATCATAATTAAATAAGAATTAAAACTTATTGAAATTATTAAAAGATTATAAATTACTAGAACATAAGCATATAGCTCAGTGGAAAGAGTACCAGTTTCCGAATCTGAGGGTCAAGGGTTCAATTCCCTTTATGCTTAGATTGATTTACTATTTTGCATCTGTGGCCGAGTGGTTGAAGGCACCGGACTCATAATCCGTTTTCCAATGGAACACCACTGGTTCGAACCCAGTCGGATGCATTTTAAAAGTATTAACGATTGTCTTTTAATGGATAATAATGATACTTTTTTATAAAATAATTTATGTTTCTTAAAATATTATAAATATGATAAACAATCAAGAAATTCTAAAAAAAATACAAAATAAATTTTTGAATGTGAATTTACCAAGCATTAAAGTAGGTGATACTTTACAAATTGGAATTAAAATTCTTGAAGGTAGTAAAGAAAGAATTCAATATTTTGAAGGCATTGTGCTTAGTAAAAAGAATACTTTAATTAATACTACTATTATTGTTCGAAAAATAGTACAAGGAATAGGAATAGAACGAATTTTTTTAATACATTCTCCTCAAATACATTCTATTAAGATACTAAGATCTTCAAAAGTTCGTAGGTCTAAACTATATTATTTAAGAAATTTAAATGGAAAAAGTGGTCGCTTAAAACAAATTTTTTAATGAATAAAATTTTTAATTTTGATTTAGAATATAAGATCAAAGCCTGAATAGCTCAGTTGGTAGAGCAGTGGATTGAAGATCCTCGTGTCACCAGTTCAAATCTGGTTTTGGGCATATATACAGATCTAGTTTTCAGCTTTTTAATTCTAATAATATTTAAAAAATTTATTAATTATTAAAGTTTATCTAAGAATTTAATGTTTTCTTAAGTATTCTTACATTCAAAAGAAAACATAGCGTCTTTAGTTCAATTGGTAGAACGCTAGTCTCCAAAATTAGATGTTGAAGGTTCAAGTCCTTCAAGACGTGTTTCCCTTTTTGGGGTAATTTAAAAAACAAATGAAACATTTATTATTAAAAAAATTATGCAAAAAAAAATAGTAGCAATAATTAAGTTAGCTTTACCTGCAGGAAAAGCAACTCCTGCCCCACCTGTTGGTCCAGCATTAGGTGCACAGGGTGTGAATATTTCTTCTTTTTGTAAAGAATACAATGCTCAAACCGTGGATAAACTTGGATTAATTATTCCAGTAGAAATTTCTGTATATGAAGATAGAAGTTATACTTTTATTTTAAAAACACCACCTGCTTCAGTATTGTTAGCTAAAGCCGCTCAAATACAAAAAGGATCTGGAAAACCCAATGTTTTCTCTGTAGGATCAATTAGTAGGGATCAATTAAAAAATATTGCAATTATTAAGTTACCTGATTTAAACACTAGAAATGTACTAAGTGCTATAAAAATTGTTGAAGGAACAGCACTTAATATGGGTATTTCAATAATTGATTAAAAAACATAATTATGCAAAAAATATCTAAACGTCATCAAAATAATAAAAAACAACTAATTGCTTCAAATTATAATATTGAAGATGCAATTCAAATGTTAAAGCAAATATCAAATACGAACTTTTTAGAAAGTGTCGAACTCCATGCTAATTTAAAAATTGACACAAAATACGCTGATCAACAATTACGAACAACAGTAACTCTACCTTATGGAACAGGAAAATTAATTAAAATTGCTGTTGTTACTTCTCCCGATCAATATATTAATGCAAAAGAAGGTGGAGCTGATTTTTTTGGTGGTGAAGATTTAATAGAAAAAATTATAAATGAAAAAATTAATTTTGATTTATTAATTGCTACACCAGATATGATGCCTAAATTAGCAAAATTAGGTAAAATTTTAGGTCCAAAAGGACTTATGCCTTCACCAAAATCAGGAACTGTTTCTACAGAATTAGTGGAAACAGTAAAATCTTTCAAAAAAGGTAAATTTGAATATAAGGCAGATAAATATGGAATTGTTCATGTAATCTTTGGTAAAGTTAATTTTACTAATAATGAATTAAAAACAAATTTAATCACTTTATATAGGTCTTTAGAACAAAATAGGCCTGTAGGAGTAAAAGGCCAATATTTTCAAAAAGTCTTTATTTGTAGCACAATGGGACCATCAATTGAATTAAATTTAGAAGATTTAAAATAGATAAATATATATATACATTATGTCAGAGCGTATTCAAAAAATTATAGAAGAATTAAAAATATTAACGTTATTAGAAGCTTCAGAGTTAGTAAGTAAAATTGAAGAAACCTTTGGTGTAAACGCATCAATTAGTACAAATAATAATGTCATTCAAGATACTCCAACTTCGACAACGACAGAAGAAAAAACGGAATTTAACTTAATATTAGATGAAGTTCCGGCAGATAAAAAAATTCCTATTTTAAAAGTAGTTAGAGTATTAACTGGATTAGGTTTAAAAGAAGCTAAAGAATTAGTAGAGGCAGCCCCGAAACAAGTTCAAGAAAAAATAACTAAAGCAGTGGCAGTAACTGGAAAAAAACAAATAGAAGATGCTGGTGGAAAAGCATCAATAGTTTAATCTTTTATATAGTTTGAGTTACTTAACTTCTTAGTTGGGTCTATCGTCTAACGGAATAGGACAGAAACCTTCTAAGTTTCTAATGTAGGTTCGATTCCTACTGGACCTACAATTAGAAAAAACATTTTTTTTATTAATTTTGAAAAAAGAAGATATTTATTATACGGTAGTGTATTTTAAAAATTACATATAATAGATTATAATAGAAAAACTATTTGGAAAAGAGAATATAAGGCTTCATTCTGATTTAATTTTAGATAACAATTTACAACGAATAAAATGTACCTTCCTTTATTTTTTAATGAAATATTACTTTTAGTACAAGAATTAGTCTTAATTTTTTTAAATTTTTTTAAATTTTTTTTAACTCTTAGACTAACGATGAACTGGTTTCCTAATTGTAACCCTTTTGTACAACCTTTTTTTTTCTTAACACGAATTACAGACCCTTATTTGCGTTTATTTCGTGGTTTTGCTCCTACAACTTTTGGATTAGATTTTTCACCCATGCTTGCTATTACTTGGATCGAATGTGTAACAGAAGTAGTTTTAACAATTAATTAATTTCTAAGATATACATATTTATGTTAAAATTAAGATTAAAAAAATTAGGCCGAAAACGACAGCCAATTTATAAATTAGTGATTATTTTAAATAATACTAAACGTGATGGTAAAAATATTGAATCTGTTGGTTTTTATAATCCTTTAACTAAAGATTTTTTTTTTGAAAAAGAAAAAATTATTTTTTGGTTAAAAAAAGGTATTCAACCTACAAAAACTGTTAAAAATTTATTATTAAAGCATAATCTTATAATAAATTTTTGCTGATGTAGCTCAATTGGTAGAGCAACTGATTTGTAATCAGTGGGTTGGGGGTTCAAGTCCCTTCATTAGCTTATATTTTGAATACTAATTATAATAACCCTTTGTAGATTCTTTAATCACTTAAACTTATAAAATATTCATCAATAAAAAATAAAATAAATAGAATAATTATTTAAAGACTCATTATTTTGGAACTAAACTCATAAGATTTATTCTTATATACTCAATTCTTCATCGACCTTTACTATTTATCAACATATTGTTTCACTATTATAAAACAATAATTTAATACCATCAAATTCATGAAGAATGGAGAACAAAGATATTAAAACTCTTTCTTCTAATTCTATTAATAATCCTAATAAGTATTTATGGATTTACACGATTTTTATAGCTAAATATAAGAGATAGGTAAAGAAATCATTTTTTATCTATCTAATTCAACTCTTTTAAAAAATAATACAAAAGCGTATTATGAGCAAGAATTTGATACTGTCAAGAAAAGAACTAAAGCCAAGTTCTTTTTCTATCAGGAATCCTCTTCAAATGCATATGTCTAATACGACGTACAAAAAAAAAGAGTATAATATCGAAAATAAAATTATACTTTCTAATGATTTTTATTTTGATAAAGACGCAAAAACGATAGAATCCGAATCAATAAAGGATACTACGACTAATCTTTATTTTTCTGCTCGTAAAGATAATCTGAATCAAAAGACTATTACACTCTATAAATGTAATGACACTCATCGCATAGATGAAAAAGAGATAGAGATTTTTGATATAAAAGATAATATAGGTCTATCTTTAAAAAAATTTACTAAAAAACTAACAGATATTGATAAAATAAAAAAGACTGATCCTGTTGTAGGACGTACAGATGAAATTAAACGTGTTATTCAAATACTATGTCGCCGATCAAAGAATAACCCCATTTTACTCGGAGAACCCGGTGTTGGAAAAACTGCGGTTACAGAAGGATTAGCACAACGTATAGTGAATAAACAACAGATACCTAAACTACTAAAAAATAAGCAACTTTATTCTTTAAATATTGGACATTTAGTAGCAGGAACAAGTTATCGAGGTCAATTTGAAAAGCGATTAAAAGATCTTGTAGATGATATTAAATCAAATAAAGATAACATTCTAGTTATTGACGAAATTCATCTACTTATAGGTGCTGGGTCTGGAGAAGGTTCTATGGATGCAGCACAGTTATTAAAACCTTCATTAGCAAGAGGTGAATTACAAGTTATTGGTGCAACAACTATAGACGAATTCCGAAAATATATAGAACCTGATGCAGCACTTGAGCGTAGACTACAATCAGTACAAGTAAAAGAACCTAATATCCAAGAAACGGTTTTAATTTTAAAAGGATTAAAACCTTTATACGAGAAATATCATAATTTAACCTATACCGAAGATGCGATTACTGCTGCAGCAACGTTAAGTAGTCAATTTGTAGCGGATAGATTTTTACCAGATAAAGCAATTGATTTACTTGATGAGAGTGGTTCATATATAAAAATTAAAAATTCTGAAACGAATATCAGTCAAAAACAATTAAAACGGAAATCAATTACCGTAGATGAGATTAAATCTATAAATAGTTTATTTCGAGTAGAAAAACAGACTACTAAAAAGGTAACAAATAGATTACTAACTGTAAGTGATGATAATATTTCTGAGATAATATCTACATGGACTGGAGTTCCGATGACTAAACTTTCAGATGATGAAACAGAAAAATTAATAAATATGGAAGAAAATTTACATAAACGAATTATTGGCCAAGATCAAGCTGTTGTATCAATATCAAAGGCTATTCGAAGAGCTAGAACTGGTTTAAGAGATCCTGATAAACCAATTGCAAGCTTTATTTTTGCTGGTCCTACAGGAGTAGGTAAAACCGAATTAACAAAAGCGTTAGCAGCCTATTTTTTTGATTCAGAAGAAAAAATGGTTCGATTAGATATGTCTGAATTTATGGAACGTCATACTGTTTCCAAAATTATAGGTTCACCCCCAGGTTATGTTGGTTACAATGAGGGTGGTCAATTAACAGAAGCTATTCGTCGTACTCCGTATACTGTTGTACTATTTGATGAAATTGAAAAAGCACACCCTGACGTTTTTAATCTATTATTACAAATTTTAGATGATGGAAGACTAACAGATTCTAAAGGACGTCTAATAGATTTTAAAAATACATTAATTATTTTAACATCAAATATTGGTGCTAAAACTATTGAAAAAATAACGCCAAAAACACTTAAAAAAGAAGATAATAGTAACAATATCAATAAAGAACTAACTGCTTATAAACTAATGGCAAGTTTAGTTCAAGAAGATTTAAAAACTTTTTTTAAGCCTGAATTCTTAAATCGTTTAGACGAAATAATTATTTTTAAACCCTTAACGGTAGAAAATGTTCAAAATATTTCACAAATTTTAATTAACCAGTTAACAAAAAGAGTAGAATCACAAGGATATAGTCTAATAATTACTTCTAGAATGATAAAGCAATTAATTTTTCAAGGATTTAATCCTATTTACGGTGCTAGACCATTACGCAGAGCTGTAACAGATTTATTAGAGGATACGTTAGCTAATGGTTTAATAGGAGTAACTAAAACAAAAGACTCACGAGTACTTCTTCTTGATTTTGATGAAAACAGTAAAAAAGGTAAACTTTCTTAATTATTTTTCTCTTACAAGTACAATATATTATTTTTATAAATTAAATTTTTATGGTCAAAATTGTTGGTATTGATTTAGGAACAACGAATTCGGTAATTTCTGTAATGGAAGGTGGAAAACCTGTTGTAATTGCAAATGCAGAAGGATTAAGAACAACTCCTTCAATTGTAGCTTACACAAAGAAAAAAGAATTATTAATAGGTCAAATCGCTAAACGGCAAGCGGTTATTAATCCAGAAAACACCTTTTTTTCAATTAAACGTTTTATTGGGACAAAAATAAATGAAATTGCTACTGAAGCAAAAGAACTTCCCTATTTAATTAAAGGTGATAAAAATGGGAATATTAAAATACAATGTACTGCTTTAAATAAAAAATTTAGTCCAGAAGAAATTTCTGCACAAATTTTAAGAAAATTAGTAAATGAAGCAAGTAATTATTTAGGTGAAATCGTGACAGACGCAGTTATTACTGTTCCCGCGTATTTTAATGATTCTCAACGACAAGCCACAAAAGATGCAGGTAAAATTGCAGGTATCAATGTTTTAAGAATTATAAATGAACCCACTGCTGCATCATTAGCATATGGTTTAGATAAAAGAAATGATGAAATCATTCTTGTTTTTGATTTAGGTGGTGGTACATTTGATATCTCGATTTTAGAAGTAGGAGATGGTGTTTTTGAAGTGTTAGCTACAACAGGTGATACATCTTTAGGTGGTAACAATTTTGATAAAATGATTGTTAACTGGTTGATAGAAGAATTTCAACAAAAAGAAGGAATTAATTTATTAAATGATCCTCAAGCTTTACAACGCGTAACAGAAGCTTCAGAAAAAGCAAAAATAGAATTATCGAGCACTTTCGAAACTACTATAAATTTACCATTTATAACTGCGAATAAAACAGGTCCGAAACATATTAATACAATACTAACTAGAACTAAATTCGAAGCATTATGTGAGAATTTAATAAATCGTTGTCGCATTCCTTTCGAAAAAGCAATAAAAGATGCAAAAATTGATAAATCAAAAATTCATGAAGTTGTTTTAGTAGGAGGTTCTACACGAATACCTAGTATTCAAAAATTAGTTGAAGACACTACTGATAAAAAACCCAAAAAAACGGTAAATCCAGATGAAATTGTAGCAATAGGTGCAGCAATACAAGGGGGCATTCTAGCGGGAGAAATAAGAGATATACTATTATTAGATGTAATACCTTTATCTTTAGGGATTGAGACAATTGGTGGTGTTATGGCAAAAATTATTAAACGTAATAGTACAATTCCTACAAAAAAATGTCATTCTTTTTCAACCGCTAAAGATGATCAACCAGGGGCTGAAATACATGTATTACAAGGTGAAAGAGAACTTTCTAAAGATAACAAAAGTTTGGGACATTTTTTCCTTACCAAAATTCCTTTAGCTCCAAGAGGGATCCCGCAAATTGAAGTAACTTTTGAGATTGACGTAAACGGTCTTTTATCTGTGTCTGCTAAAGAAACAAAATCTGGACAAGAACAATCTATAAGCATTAAAGGATCATCTACATTAGATGCTAAAGAGATTACAAAAATGGTAAAAGATGCCGCACGTTATGCAGCCCAGGATTTGAAAAATCGTAAAACGATAGATTTAATCAATAAAGCTGAATCTTTATGTTTTGACGCAGAAAAAAAACTAAAAGAAAAAGGAAGTAATCTTTTGAAAAACGCCATTAATTCATTAATATTGCAAATACGTCAAATTATTGAAAATAATAATAATGTTGAAAAGAAAGAACTTCTCATTCTCATAAAAGATTTACAGAAGGAGATCACTTGAAAATTTCTAAACAAATCAGAAAAATTGGTAAAAAAATTAGAACACTTAGGAAGCAGATGCTTCCGTATGTTCTTTTAGGTGGGTTAGTTATTTTATTCACAGCGTCTTTTCCAGGTGAGGCTCTTGCCTGGACAGAATATGAATTGCCAGGATATTTCAACGAAACGACCAGTGTTTTTACTGGAGGTAGCGAATCGTATAAAATGATAAGGCAAGGAGTAGAAGCAAAAAAAAAGCGTGAGGTGTTTAAAAAAGCTTTTGATGAATTAAAAAAACGTCAAAGCCTTAAGGCATCCGTTTTAATGAATAAATTGGCTCGAAAAGCTGACATGTACCCAACCGTAGACAAAATGACTTTATGGGAATATTTGTATCACGGAATTCTTGAATCTTTCCTGTCTAATAAATATGAAATTCTAAAACTATTTACCATTATCGCTAATAAAGGTGTTTGGGTTAGCTTAAAGTTAGGATATCAACACTTCAAAAACCAGATATTATTAAAAAAAATGGTATCTTTAAGCGTGACAGGAGTACTTTCTACTTTTTTTGCAAATAAAAGAGGTTTTTTTATTCGAATTTTTAAATTTCTTTTAAAATTTTTTGGAGGAGACGGAGGAAACGGAGGAAATGGAGGAGATATCGTAATCGTCTTCTAGTAAAGGAAAATACTATTTCTAAAGATTAAAAAAATTGGCGGGCGTAGCCAAGTGGTAAGGCAATGGGTTGTGATTCCATCATTCGCCGGTTCAATTCCGGTCGTTCGCCCTAAAATTAAATATTATTTGAATTAAAAAAAAATTCTTATGTCACGTTATCGTGGAGCAAAACTAAAAATTATAAGACGACTAGGAGAATTACCTGGTTTGACTAATAAATCAACAACTCGAACAGTTAAAGCAGGACATCAACGTAATAAAATTTATAAAAAAAATACAGAATACTGTTTACGTTTGGAAGAAAAACAAAAATTAAAATTTAATTATGGCTTAACAGAAAATCAATTACATAATTATATAAAAAAAGCGAGACAACAAGAAGGTAATACAGGTTTAATTTTATTACAATTTCTTGAAATGAGATTAGACACTATATGTTTTTCATTGGGGTTTGCGCCTACTATGGGAAGTGCTAGACAATTAGTAAATCATGGTCATATTACGGTTAATAATCAAAAAGTCGATATTCCAAGTTTTCAATGTAAAAAAAATGATAAGATTTCATTTCATAATGAAATTTCTAAAACTTTAGTTAAAAATAATTTAATTACTAATACTTTTAAAAAATTACCAACACATTTAGAATTAAATCAAACTAATGATTATGCAAAAATAAATGATTTTTGTTGTAGAGAAAGTGTGTTACTTTCTCTAAATGAATTAATAGTTATCGAATATTATTCAAGAAAATAATAGTTTTAATGACAGAAGGCGAGAGTGGGATTCGAACCCACGGAATCTATAACGATTCTTCTGATTTCAAATCAGATGCAATTAACCAACTCTACCATCTCGCCAATATATATATATTAATTTATAAAATTAAATAAAAGTTTATAGATTGAATATTATAATAAATTTTATGGCGGAGAACGGATTTGAACCATTGGCCTTCGGGTTATGAGCCCGACGAGCTACCAGACTGCTCTACTCCGCGTTAATCATCAAATCTCTTATCTATCCTCAATAGCTCAGTGGTAGAGCAATCGGCTGTTAACCGATCGGTCGTAGGTTCAAATCCTACTTGGGGAGTTTAAATAGTATCTATTATTTTTTTACCTATATGAAATTTTGTTGCATCTGATAGTAATGGGAGCCATACACATCCATTTCCAAATGCACATATCATTGAATAAAAAATAATTGTAAATTGAAGTAAAATTAAGCTCGTCCCTGATAAATGTATTAAATTTTTCAAAAGACTATTTAATGTTACAAAATTAATTAGACTGCCGTAAAAATAGGCTAAAAGAATTTGTAGTAAGCTAATTAAAATAGCCATCATAAAATGATATCTAATAATATAAGGAATTTTATATTTTTTACCGTTTCTAATTACAATAAAATAAAGAAAAAAAAACTTAAAAAACGATAGTAATTTATTTAAATTCGTAGGAATTATAAGTTTAATTTGATGATGTGACCGTAGTTCATGTCTCGGAAACTGGTAAATAACGTCAAATAATATCGAATTCAATATCGGTATATTTCTTAAAATTCTCCCATACTGTTTTATATTTTGTTCATATGGTAATGAATAACAACACAGAGCTAAAAATATAGTTATTGAGGTAAAAAGAGAGCTTGTTCTCTTTTCTGGTCGTAAGACTTTTAGGTATAAAAAACGGAAAATAGAGATTTTAATAATAAAAATTAATAATTTATTCATTTAGTCTTATATTATAATTATTTATAAATTTTTTTAATTTGTAGCGGGTAACGCGATTCGAACGCGCGGCAACAACCTTGGCAAGGTTAGGCTCTACCACTGAGCTATACTCGCAAAAGAATTGTGAATACAAAAACGTTTATTCCCCCCAAGAAAAAACCCACGCTTGGAATTTTATAGCATAAAAAACTAGACCACAATTTCCACTCCAGCCCACTATCTTAGCTGCTACTGGATGACTAGCTGCAAAAGTTTTTATACCAACATGGTATAAGAATGGGTTTTTTAAAATACGGTTTATCAAGAATTCTTTAATACCGTGTGTTTCATTGTCTTGTATTGTCAAAGCAGTCATTTTAACCGCTTTGTGCGCAGCGTGTGCGACTACATAGGTAGAAACCTCAAGACTTTTTGATAAGGGTATCTGTAACCCATAAAAAGTATTGACGTTTTTTACTATATCTGGAACTTTTTTGATAGCCTCCGGGATAGCTTGTTCCACTAATTTTAAACTAGCAGTTTTTAGTGCGATTTGTTGAACTGCTTTCTTATAGTTCACTGTATGATGATACAGTTTACCTAACTTATTTGTTAAAGATGGGATATCTTTTAAAAATTTTTTTAACGGCTCCATATTTTTTTTTACTTTTTTTTTACTTTTTTTTTACAATACATCAATTATTTTACATTAGTTTCGACTATTGTCAAGCTATTGGCTCTCTAAGAATTATACGTATATAATAAATAGGTGTTAATACAATGGACCGGAGACCGGTGGGTTACCTGGGATTTGAACCCAGAACAAATCGGTTAAAAGCCGAGTACTCTACCAATTGAGTTAGTAACCCAAAATTATTAAATAAAATATATAAAATATTTTTTTTATTTAATTATAAATTTTTTGTTATTTTTAGGGAATAATTCTAAAATTTGTGCACGTTTAAGAGCTTTAGCTATACGTTTTTGTTGTTGTACAGTAACACAAGTAACATGACGTGGAATTATTCGACCTTGTTCCGTAATAAAATTTTTTAATAATTTAATATTTGTATATTTAATTTTTTGATTTTTATCAATGAAAGGAATTTGTATATTTGATTGCATTTATTTAATTTCTTTATGAATTCTATGTTTATTACAATTAGAGCAATATTTTTTTAATTCTAAACGTTCTGGTGTATTTAATCTATTTTTTTCTGTTAAATATCTAGAAACACCTAAACTAGTTTTATTTTTTCCTAGACGACACTCTAAGCATTCTAATGTGATAAAAATGCGTGATTTTTTTTTAGCCATAATTATTCATATAATTAATAAGAGGATCGTTTAAAATAAGTATAACATAATTATCTAAAAATATTCAAGGTTTAAATAAATACTAAAAAATTTTTCTTTTTTAATTAACTCTAGCGAAAATAAAAATATTAAGATATAGTTTGTATATAGTTATAAATAAAAAAAGAATTATTATGGCAAATAGTAGATCTGCTAACAAAAGAATTAAAATAAATGAACGTAATCGTTTAAGAAATCGAATTTATAGAGGTAATATAAAAAACAATATTCAAATTTTTTTATATAGTTTAAAACAATATATTATTTCAAAAAAATTAAGTGATAAAAGTAGGGCACAGAAAGTATTACAATTGATCCATAGTCAAATAGATAAAGCTGTAAAAAAAAAGGTGTTTCATCCTAATAATGCGACTAGAAAAAAAGTACAATTGGCAGTATACTTAAAAAAAGCTTAAATCTTAATCTAATAACCTAGATTATAGATAATGTAATAAATATTTATCGTTATCTCATTAAAATAATGACTCCTTTTTTTTATTTAACAAAAAATGCAAAAAGATAAAACATTTATAACCACTTTACCCGATTTAATTGAAATTCAAAAAACCAGTTTTTGTTGGTTTATTAAGCAAGGACTTTATCAAGAGTTTGAAAGAATATCATCTATTTTAGATTTCACTAATAATTTAGAAGTTTGGGTGTTTGGGAACGAATATAAATTAAAAATGCCTAATTTTAATGCAGTTGAGTCCAAAACGCAGGAAATTACATATTCTGCACAAATTTATATGCCTATTGAAATTCGTAATAAAGAACAAGGAACAATTTCTAATAAGCAAAAAATTCTTATTGGACTTTTACCTTTAATGACAGAAAGTGCAACATTTATTATAAATGGCTGTGAACGAGTTCTGATTAGTCAAATTATTAGAAGTCCCGGTATTTATTTTACAAAAAAAAAAAAATTTAATGCTACTCTTATTGCCGATCAAGGCTCTTGGCTTAATTTTGATTTTGGGTCGAATCCTGGAACACTAATTTCAAATATTATGATCACAATAAATACATCTAATAAAATTACTGCAATTCAATTATTGAATTCTATGGGACTAAATAACGTAAAAATTCAACAAACAATTCAACAAACAGATGATTTTTTATCAAACAGTTTTGAATTAGATAATCCTAAGTCTTTTGTTCTTGCAAATTCTATTTTTTCACAAATATTTGATCCACTTTATTATAACATTGGTCGAGTAGGTCGAATAAAGTTAAATCAAAAATTAAAATTAAATATTTCAGAAAATATTGAAACTTTAACTTATGAAGATATTCTAGGGGTTTTAGACTATTTAATTGAAATTGATAATAAAAAAGGGTTAGCGGATGATATTGATCATTTACAAAATCGTAGAATACGGTCTATAGGTGAACTTTTAAAAAACCAATATCGAATTGGTTTCAAACGTATGAGTAAACTAATTAAAGAACATTTAACACTTGGTGATTCTTTTAAATTAAAACCTACAGATATAATAACGACTCGACCTTTAATTATTTTATTGAGAGAATTTTTTGGTTCTAGTCAGTTATCTCAATTTATGGATCAAACAAATCCATTATCTGCATTAACACATAAACGTCGAATTAGTGGCTTAGGACCTGGAGGTTTAGATAAAGATCGAATTAGTTTTGCAGTTCGTGACATTCATCCAAGCCATTATGGTCGTATTTGCCCTATTGAAACACCAGAAGGTCAGAATGCAGGTTTAATTTCTTCTTTAACTACATGTGCTCAAGTAAATTCTTATGGATTTATAGAAACTCCATTTTGGAAAGTTAAAAATGGTAAAGTAATCAAAAAGACAACACCTGTATATTTAACTGCAGATATAGAAGATTGTTTTAATGTTGCATCTGCGGATATTGTAATTGATTCAACAGGTTTTTTAAAAAAACAATTAATTCCTGTTCGATGTCAGCAAGAATATTTAAATGTAACATCTGATAAAGTAGATTTTATAGCAGTATCTCCAGTTCAAATAGTTTCTATTGCAGCAGCATTAATTCCTTTTTTTGAGCATGATGATGCAAATAGAGCACTTATGGGTTCTAATATGCAACGCCAATCTGTTCCATTAGTATTTCCTCAACCTCCTATTGTTGGTACTGGTTTAGAAAATCAAGTGGCAATAGATTCTGGATTAGTTATTACAGCTTTTAAAAATGGTATTATAACTTTTGTTTCTACAAATTATATTCATGTTTTAGAAGATAATGGTGAAAATAAAGTATATATATTACATAAATATAATAAATCAAATCAGAATACTGAAATAACTAATAAACCTATTGTTTGGGTAGGTGAAATTGTTGAATCTGGTCAAGTTTTAGCGGATGGACCTGGAACTAAATCAGGTGAACTTGCATTAGGACAAAATCTTATAGTTGCCTACATGCCATGGCAAGGTTATAATTTTGAAGATGCTATTTTAATTAATGAACGTTTGGTTTATGAAAATATTTTTACTTCTCTTCAAATTGAAAAACATGAAATACAGCTTGTAAATACATTAAATGGACCAGAAGAAACTACAAAAAATTTACCTTTTGTTCCTCTAAACTCTATGGAACATTTAGATGAAAATGGTATCGTTTTAGAAGGAACTTTTGTTAAACCTGGGGATATTTTGGTAGGAAAAATTACACCAAAAAATGAATTACTATCATCACCTGAATCAAATCTTTTACATGCAATTTTAGGGGAAAACGTTAAAAAAAATGTTCGTAATACTTCACTAAAAGTTCCTAATGGTGAATATGGCCGTGTACTAAAAATAAACGTTATAACGAAAAAAAATAGTAACAATTTACCAAAAGATACTCTTCAAATAATAAATATCTTTTTAGCACAAATTAAAAGAATTCAAGTGGGTGATAAAATTGCTGGTAGACATGGTAATAAAGGAATTATTTCTCTTATACTACCACGCGAAGATATGCCTTATTTACCTGATGGTACACCTGTTGATATCATTTTAAATCCTTTAGGTGTTCCTTCACGAATGAATGTGGGTCAACTATATGAATGTTTATTGGGTTTAGCAGGTAGTAAGTTAAATCGACGATTTAAAATACTACCGTTTGATGAAATGTATGGTTATGATGCCTCAAGGATTTTAATTAATAAAAAATTAAGACAAGCATCTCTAGAAAATAATGAAGCGTGGGTTTTTAATCCATATTCACCAGGTAAACTTGCATTAATTGATGGAAGAACAGGAGATACTTTTGAAAATCCAATAACAGTTGGAAAAGCTTATATGCTAAAATTAATTCATTTAGTAGATAATAAAATTCATGCTAGATCAACAGGACCTTATTCTCTGGTTACCCAACAACCTTTAGGTGGCAAATCTAGAAAAGGGGGTCAAAGATTCGGAGAAATGGAAGTATGGGCTTTAGAAGCTTTTGGTGCAGCGTATATTTTACAAGAACTTTTAACGATAAAATCAGATGATATACAGGGAAGAAAATTAACGACAAATGCGATATTAAATGGTCATCTTATACCAAAACCGGGTATTCCTGAATCTTTTAATGTTTTAATTAGTGAATTACGAGCTATTGGCTTAGATATTAGAACGTATAAAATCGAAAGATTAGATTCTAAACATGATTATACTACTGAAGTTTATTTAATGGAAAAAAACGATTTATGATACAAATAACAGATTTTGATTATATTCAAATAAAACTAGCTTCTCCTATGCATATTATAGATTGGGGTCAAAAAATTTTACCGAATGGAGATTTTATAGGAGAAATTTCACATTCAGAAACTATTAATTATCGTACATTTAAACCAGAGATGGGTGGGTTATTTTGTGAACGTATTTTTGGTCCATCAATAAATTGGGAATGTTACTGCGGTAAATACAGACAAGTTCGTAAATATAAAAATTTTATTTGTGACCGTTGTGGTGTTGAAGTTACTCAATCTCAAGTAAGAAGGTACAGAATGGGTTTTATTCGTTTAAATTCACCAGCTACTCACATATGGTATTTGAGAAGTGTTCCAAGTTTTATTTCTCTATTATTGGGAGAAAAAAGAAAAGATGTTGAACAAAAAGTTTACTTTTCTCAATCTCGTGATACTACTCTTTCTGATACTATTGAGGAAAATGACTCTGAAATAATGAAGTTTTCTAATTATTTTAACCTAGATAATCTATATGATTTTAGTAATACTCTTGAACCTAAAGTAGTAGGATCCGAATTACTACAAAAGGAATTAGAAGCATTAAATTTATTACAACTAAGTAATACTCTTAGAAATAAAATTACGTTTTTAAAAAACGTAGTTACAGAAAAAAAAGAGTTTCAAAAAGAAGAACTCGAAAAAGAACTTAAATTGTTGGTTAAACGTATTCGAATAATTGAAAATTTTATTAGTACAGGTTCTAATCCTACTTGGATGATACTAACCTATTTACCAGTAATTCCACCAGATTTAAGACCTATGATTCAGATGGAAGGTGGGAAATTTGCAACATGTGATTTAAACGTATTATATCGCTCAATAATTATAAGAAACATGCGTTTAAATAGATTTATGACCACATATGCGCCAAACATTGTTATTAATAATGAAAAAAGATTAATACAAGAAGCTGTAGATTCTTTAATTGATAATGGAAAATGTCGTAATAAGGCACTTGGTGCAAATAATCGACCTTTACGATCTTTATCTGATATTATTAAAGGTAAACAAGGACGTTTTCGTCAAAATTTATTAGGTAAGCGTGTTGATTATTCAGGACGTTCAGTAATCGTTGTTGGACCTAATTTAAAATTAAATCAATGCGGTTTACCTTATAATATTGCAGTTGAACTATTTTATCCGTTTATTGTCTATGAATTAGTTAACCAAACTTTCATAAGGAATTTATTATCGGCGCAAAATTATATTAAAAACAATAAAATAATAATATTACAGATTTTGAAAAAATTGTTAAAAGATCATCCAGTTTTTTTAAATAGAGCTCCAACATTACATCGTTTAGGAATACAAGCTTTTGAATCAATTATTGTGGAAGGACAAGCAATTCGATTACATCCCTTAGTTTGTTCATCATTTAATGCGGATTTTGATGGAGATCAAATGGCCGTACATGTTCCTTTATCTATTGAAGCTCGAACTGAAGCATACTTATTAATGTTAGCACCCTATAATTTTTTATCCCCAGCAACAGGTGAGCCCGTTCTTATACCTAGTCAAGATATGGTTTTAGGATGTTACTATTTAACTTCTAATAATTTAAAATCTGTTAAAGGATCAAATAATTATTTTGCAAATTTTGATGATGTAATATTAGCATACAACTCTAATCATCTAGACTTACATGCTTTAATTTGGGTGAGATACAACGAATTGGTGACTCATTCTAAGATACTGCTTAGTAGAAATATATTACCTGATGAAACATATATTGAACATTATTCAAACCTACAATGTAGAAAGAATAAAAATGGTAGTACAATAGTTCAATATGTACAAACAACGCCAGGTCGTATTATTTTTAATAATACTGTAAAGAAAGCATTAAATTTAACGTAATAATTAATTATTAATTTTTTATGAAACAATACACTTTTCAAAATACACTAATTAGTAAAAAACAATTAAAACAAATATTATCTTGGTCTTTTACGAATTACGGGTCTATTCGAGCTTCTTTTTTAGCGGATAAGTTAAAATTTTTAGGATTCCATTATTCAACTAAAGCGGGTATTTCTATTAGTATTGAAGATTTAAAAATACCTTCAATTAAAAATTTGATGTTAAAAAAATCAAATTATGAAATTTTGAAAACTGAAAAAAGGTATCTATACGGAAAAATTACGGAAGTCGAAAGATTTCAAAAAATTATAGATACTTGGAATATCACGAGTGAAACATTAAAAGATGAAGTGGTTTCATATTTTAAAAATTATGATCCATTAAATTCTGTTTATATGATGGCTTTTTCAGGAGCTCGTGGTAATTTATCACAAGTTCGGCAGTTGGTAGGTATGCGTGGTTTAATGTCTGATCCTAGTGGGGGTATTATGGATTCACCTATCAAACAAAATTTTAGAGAAGGGTTAACTATAACCGATTATTTAATGTCTGGGTATGGTGCACGAAAAGGTATCGTAGATACCTCTTTAAAAACAGCAAATTCGGGGTATTTAACTCGACGATTAATCGATGTTGCTCAGGATATAATTATTCGTGAAAAAGATTGTAGAAAAGAACGATCTATTCAGTGTATGCCGATTTACATAAAAGATAACAAAAAAGAATTAATTTATGATCGAATTCTAGGACGTATTCTAAGTTCTAATATTTATGATAAATCTCAAAAAATAATTCTAAAAATAAATACAGAAATAACCTCAAATACCTTAACCATATTAAAGCAACATAATATTAAAAAATTATTAGTGAGATCATCATTAACTTGTGGGTTAAATCAGTCGATTTGTCAAAATTGCTATGGTTGGAATTTAGCAAATGAAAATTTAATAAATTTAGGTGAAGCTATTGGTATTATTGCAGGTCAATCTATCGGAGAACCAGGTACTCAATTAACTATGCGAACGTTTCATACTGGAGGAATTTTTACTTCTGGATCAAATCAACAAATTATTAGCTCTGTTAATGGAATATTAAAATTTTCAAAATTATTAAAAACACGATTTTTTAGAACGCCTCAAGGTGATAATGTACTCCAAACTCAAAATTCAGGTTCATTGATTATTAAAACAAAAAAAAGTTTACCATTAAAAATAGAAATACCTGCAAAAACTTTATTATTTGTAACTCATAATACTATGATTCATAAAAATAGTATTATTGGTCAAGTTATTGAAAATAGTAAGCAAACAAAATTTGAAAAAAAAGATGTTTTAAGTAAATTTTCAGGTGAGATCTATTCGAATGAAGATAGAGCAATATGGATTTTTAATAGTAAGCTTGTTCAAGTAACTAAAAATGCATTTTTTAAATTTTCGAAAAATTTGAATATTTTAAACAATAGTTTTATTTGGCGCACAAAAATAATTCAAAAACAATCAGGTTTTATTCAAATTCTAGAAAATAAAAAAAATAAATCAGTTCTTAATCTTCAAACTGTAAGTAATCCTATCCTTTTGAAAGGAATTACTCTTAGTCATTTAATTTCGGATTTTCCTAAAAATAATGCGATAATAAATATTTTAAATGCTAAATGTCTATTATTGAATAATAGGCAAAACCAGTTAAATTCGACAAATTTAAATCAAGAAAATACCTTTGGTTCTATAATTTCTAATAAATTTAATACTACGACAGGTGGAATACCTTATTTTTTAAAAGAAACATCTGTAGAAAAAGTTCCAGCTAATACTTTTTTATGGCTTTCTAAAGAAACGTACCTTTTTAATAAAGTTACTCCTATATTACAAGTCGAAAATTCAGAATATGTAACAACACAGTGTGAATTGACACTGGGAATACGAACAAAAAATTCTGGTCTTGTAGAGATTATTCAAGAGAATAACACTATTCAAGAAGTCAATATTCGTCCTGGAATACTTTATCAAATAAAAAATTATAAACAATTTAATCAAAAAATTTTTTATCCTGGAGAAATTGTTTTTAATAATAATAAAATTCATCAAATTTCATTATCAGAAATTGTAGAAACGAGAAAAGGTTTAGAGATCCTAATTCGTCCCATTTCACTCTATCAAGTACCAAAAATTTATAATATTGCAATATTATTAAAAAAACAAATTTTTAAATTTAATAATAAAACTACATTAAATATAGATAGCTCATCTTCTATACGACATACCCAAAATATACAGGTAAATCATCCTTTAAATTTAATAAAAACGAGACTAATTTTAATGTTTGAGGGTATAAAAAAACAAAATTATTCAGACTTTTCTCTTACAATTAAATCAAACTCTTATCATAGTTTGAAACTTAATATATTAGAAAAATTAAATTTAAGTAATTATATACCTTCTAATTTAAAAAATTTAGATATTATAAGCTCTTTAATTATTAAAAATAACCAGTTTATTAATTCACATAGTACTTTCGGTTATATACAACGAAATTCTAATGAATTTTTACAATTGATAAAAATAAAAATTCATCTAGAAAAGTATTCGAGGATTAAACGATTAGTATGTATTACTCAAAAAGATTGTTTACAAATTTCTGAAAAACTAATACGAAATAATACAGATAATATTCTTCTTAAACAAAAAAAAAATGTTAATATTATTGGTAGAATTATTGCTAAAAAAAATGGCACATATTTTATTCAACAGGGTCAACCTTATTTTTTCCCAAGTAATACCGAAATTTTTTGTAAAAATGGCGATTTAGTTGAAATTCAACAAAATATTGGTCAATTAAATTTTGAAAAAGAAATTACAGGCGATATTGTTCAAGGATTACCAAAAATTGAACAAATTTTAGAAGGTCGAAAAGTGAAATGGAAACCATCTAAATTAATTGATGAAGATTTTTTATTATGCTCCCCAAAACTTTCACTGAGTATTTTTAGTTATATAGAACAAGCAACATTAGAGGGTCATATGAATTTAATGAGTCTTTTAAAAATATATTTTAATTGGTATTTAACACGATTAAGTATTTTTGAAGCAAGCTATCGAAGTATTAAAAAAATTCAACGAATTATTTTAGATTCTATTCAATCTGTATATCGTACACAAGGAGTTGAAATTTCTGATAAACATTTAGAAGTTATTATTAAAAGAATGACTGCAAAAGTTAAAGTTATTTTTGAGGGAAACACTCCTTTATTACCTAATGAAATTTTAGATTTACATCAAATTGAATATATTAACACCGCTATAATACAAAGTAATAACAAAATTGCATGTTATGAACCTATTTTATTTGGAATAACTAAAGCTTCTTTAAATTCAAATAGTTTTATTTCATCTGCCAGTTTCCAAGAAACTACACGTGTATTAACAAAAGCTGCAATTGAGGGTAAAATAGATTGGTTAAGAGGTTTAAAAGAAAATATTATTATTGGTGGTTTAATTCCTGCAGGTACAGGTTTTCAGAATAAAATAGAATTTAATTAAAAAAAATATAAATAAAAAATATAAGAATAATAATTTACTCTATAAATGACTGAAAAATCTAATAAAATTTTAAATAAAAATATTACTAAGCTAGTAAATCAACCTTATAAATATGGGTTTTCAACAAAAATAGAAAAAGATACTATTGAGAAAGGATTAAATGAAAAAATTATTAGACTAATTTCAACAAAAAAAAAAGAACCTGCGTTTATGCTTGCTTTTAGATTAAAAGCTTTTAAAAAATGGCAAGAATTACAGTCTCCAAAATGGCCTTTTTTAAAAATTTCAAAAATTGATTATCAAAATTTAACTTATTATTCAGCTCCTAAAGTAAAAAAAAAATTACATTCCCTAGATGAGGTTGATCCTGACTTATTAGAAACTTTTAATAAGCTAGGTATTTCATTGACAGAACAAAAAAAATTAACAAACGTTGCTATTGATATTGTTTTTGATAGTGTTTCCATCGCAACAACTTTTAAAAAAGAATTATCTACATACGGAATAATTTTCTGTTCAATAACAGAAGCAATAGAAAAATACTCTTTTTTAATTGAAAAATTTTTAGGAACTATTGTTCCTATAGGCGACAATTATTATACTGCGTTAAACTCTGCAGTATTTACAGATGGATCTTTTTGTTATATTCCAAAAGAAGTAAAATGTCCATTAGATTTATCCACGTATTTTAGAATTAATGACGAACAAGCCGGGCAATTCGAAAGAACACTTATTATTGCTGAAAAAAATAGTTATGTTAGTTACTTAGAAGGATGCACTGCACCTCAATATGATGATAATCAATTGCATGCAGCTGTTGTTGAATTAGTTACTTTAGAAAATGCTGAAATTAAATATTCTACTGTTCAAAATTGGTATACGGGAAATGAGAACGGACAAGGAGGTATTTATAATTTTGTGACAAAACGTGGTTTATGTACTGGTATAAATTCTAAAATTTCATGGACACAAGTAGAAACGGGTTCTTCTATTACTTGGAAGTATCCAAGTTGTCTTTTAGTAGGTGAAAATTCTATTGGCGAATTTTATTCTGTTGCGTTAACTAATAACTATCAGCAAGCAGATACTGGAAGTAAAATGATTCATTTAGGTAAAAATACTAAAAGTCGAATTGTTTCTAAAGGGATCTCAGCAGGTAATTCTAAAAATAGTTATAGAGGTTTAGTGACTATACATAAAAAAGCTTTTAATTCACGAAATTATTCTCAATGTGATTCTCTCTTAATTGGGAATTCATCTAATGCGAATACATTTCCTTATCTTTCAGTTCGAAATTCAACAACTAAAGTAGAACATGAAGCTTCTACTTCAAAGATAGGTGAAGAACAAATTTTTTATTTTTTACAACGAGGTATTATAATTGAAAAAGCTATAGAATTAATAATAAGCGGCTTTTGTAAAGATGTTTTTAGAGAGTTACCTTTAGAATTTGCAGCGGAAGCAGATCGATTATTATGTTTAAAATTAGAAGGGAGTATTGGATAATGAGTATTAAAGAGTCTATTTTAGAAGTTCAAAATTTAACGGCAAGTATAAATGATATTAAAATTTTAAATAATTTCAATTTAAAAGTGAAAAAGGGGGAAATCCATGCTATTATGGGACGGAACGGCTCTGGTAAAAGCACTTTTTCAAAAATTATTGCGGGTCATCCCTCATATTCTATTTTAACAGGTGATATTTTATTTAAAAATAAAAGTATCCTTAGTTTAGAACCTGAGCAACGATCACATTTAGGTATTTTTTTAGCTTTTCAATATCCAATTGAAATAAACGGAGTAAGTAATGAAGATTTTCTTAGATTAGCTTATAATTCTAAAATAAAGAATGAAGGAAAAAAAGAATTAAATCCTGTTGAATTTTTAGGATATATAATTGAAAAATTAAAAATTATCGATATGGACTCAACATTTCTTCAAAGAAATGTTAATGAAGGATTTTCTGGAGGCGAAAAAAAACGAAATGAAATTTTACAAATGGCTTTACTGGATTCAAAATTATCTATTCTAGACGAGACAGACTCTGGATTAGACATAGATGCTTTAAAAATAATATCAAAAGGAATTAATAGTTTAATGAATAAAGATAAAGCTATTATTTTAATAACGCATTATCAAAGATTATTAGATTATATTAAACCAGATTTTGTACATGTAATGCACAAAGGTAAAATAATTAAAACAGGTACTTTTGAGCTCGTTAAAGAATTGGAATTAAAAGGATATGAATGGTTAGAACCCTCTGCTAGCTAAAAAAATGGTTTTATAAGTATTATAAATTGTTTCCCAAATTATTCTAAAATTTTAAGTGAATTAATAACAGTATCACATAATTGATTAAAACTTGAAGGATCTAAAATAGCAAGTTGAGAAAGCATTTTTCGATTCAAATCTATTTTTGAAGTTTTTAGTAAATAGATTAATTTACTATAGCTTATTTTTTTTTGTTTTGCTGCAGCACTAATTCTAGAAATCCAAATTTTTCTAAAAGTACGTTTTTTTTGTTTACGGCCGATATAAGCATATCTTAATGCTTTCATTACTTGTTGGTTGGCTACTCTAAAAAGTTTGGAGTGCGCACCTTTATATCCTTTAGCTAAAATTAAAATTTTTTTTCTACTTTTTCGAGCTACATTACCTCGTTTAATTCTTATCATATTTAATAGGGTAACATTAACTTAATAGACTTTCGATCTGTTTTTTTTACACAAATAGATGTGGATAGTTTTCGTTTTTGCGCACTTGTCTTATTTCCAAGTAAATGGCTTTTATACGCATGTTTACGTATAAAATTTTTAGTGGCAGTTTTTTTGTAACGTTTAGCTGCAGATTTACGAGTTTTTATTTTAAACATACTTTAAATTAACTAATAATTGTTCCATTCACATAAGATTATCAAAAATTTACTATTTAAAATAGTAATTAAAATGAAGGTTAAAAAACAAAATAGAGTACCGTTCTAAATTATTTGACATAAGAATAAAAAAGTACTATCCTTAAGTATAAAATAATTTAAAAATATTATGAAATACGCTATTATAGAAATCGGTGGTCGCCAATTCTGGGTTGAACAAAATAAATATTATGACGTAAATCGTATTCCCACGAAAATAGGAAATCGTATTACTTTTAGTCGTGTACTATTAGTTAATAATAAAAGCACTTTATTCATTGGTAATCCTTATTTAAAAAATATTAAAGTTGAAGGAAAAATATTAGAACAATTACGAAGTCCAAAAATAATTGTCTATAAAATGCGCCCAAAAAAAAAGACACGAAAAAAACAGGGTCATCGCCAAAATCTAACACGCATTCTTATTGAAACAATAAGTATTATATAAATTAAATTAAAAATCTTTAAAATGGCTCATAAAAAAGGTGCTGGTAGCACAAAAAATGGACGAGATTCTAATTCGAAACGATTAGGAGTTAAAAAATTCGGAGGTGAAATTGTTACGGCAGGAAGTATTTTAATTCGTCAAAGAGGTTTAAAAGTAAAACCGGGTATTAATGTTTCTTACGGAAAAGATTTTACATTATTTGCATTATCAGAAGGTATCGTTAAATTTGATGTAATTAATTCACAACAAAAACGTATACATATTATTAAAATTTAAAATAACAATGAATCAAAAAAATTATAATTCTGCGGGATATAGCGTAGCTTGGTAGCGCATCTGCTTTGGGAGCAGAAAGTCGCAGGTTCAAATCCTGCTATCCCGATTTTTTTAATTTATATTTTTATTGGGGCGCTTAACTCAGTGGTAGAGTGGCTGCCTTACAAGCAGAAAGTCACAGGTTCGAATCCTGTATCGCTCATTAATTAACTCTTATTTGTTCAATTTTTAAATTATTTTGTTTACTAATTCCCATCATTTGTGAATTACTCTTACCTGGTGCAACCATTGGATAGCAATTTTCATCTTCAACTACAGCAAATGTAAAAACAATAGGACCTAAGTAATCTTTTGAATTAAGTAATTCTTTTTCCATTTCTTCTTTTGTACTAATAGAAATTGCTCTAATTCCATATGATTTTGCTAAATTAACAAAATGTGGTTGTCCTTTTTCCATGTTTGAATGTGAGTAACGTTCACCATAAAATGACTGTTGCCATTGTCTTACCATACCTTGCCAATGATTATTTAAAATCATTAAACGAATAGGTAAATTATATTGAGCAATTGTTCCTAATTCTTGTATACACATTTGAATACTAGAGTCACCAGAAATACAAACTACAGGTAATTTTGGAAAAGCAATTTGTGCGCCAATAGCAGCAGGTAATCCATATCCCATTGTCCCTAATCCCGCACTTGTTGCCCACTTTCTTGGACTAGATTTAATAAATTGAGCTGACCACATTTGATGTTGCCCAACATCTGTAGTAACTATTGCATTAGAATATAAATTACTTATAAAGTTAATTACTTGTTGAGGTGATAAACGATTCTCTATTTGAGGTATTACTAAAGGATACGTTTGTCTCCATTTTTGAATTCTTTCTAGCCAAGCTTTTGTTTGTTTATTCTCTAATTTATGAATAAACTCTGTTTCAAATAAATGTATAATTTCTTTTAAAATTTCTTTAACGTCACCTACAATCGCTAATTGTGGCATTCTATTTTTTCCGATTTCTGCAGGATCTATATCAATATGTAAAACTTGAGCGTGGCATGCAAAATCATCTAATTTTCCTGTTACTCTATCATCAAAACGTGTACCAATTGCAATTAAAAGATCACACTCACTTACTGCAAAGTTTGCATAAGCTGTTCCATGCATCCCTAGCATCCCTAAAGATAACGGATGGTTTTCATTAAAAGAACCTTTACCCATTAGCGTTGTTGTTACAGGGATTGAAAAAATTTCTGCTAAATTTAAAAGTTGTTTATGACTATTTGAAACAATAGCACCCCCACCAATATAAAGTAATGGTTGAGAAGCTTGTTTTATCATTTTTATAGCTTCTATAATTTGACAATTTGTTGTTTTAAACTGAAATCTATAACCTTTTAATTTAATAATTTCTTTTTGCTGAATAGGTTCATAATGAAAAAATTCTTCTAACCCTACATCTTTTGGAATATCTATTAATACAGGACCAGGTCGTCCATTTTGGGCTATATAAAATGCTTCTGAAATAACTTTAGTCATTTGCTTTGGATCACGAATAACATATGAATGTTTTACTATCGGTAGTGTTATTCCAAAAATATCCGTCTCTTGAAAAGCATCGGTTCCTATAAAAGCTCGTCCCACTTGCCCTGTGATAATTACCATTGGTACTGAGTCTAATTGTGCATTTGCAATACCTGTTACTAAGTTGGTAGCTCCAGGACCTGAAGTAGCAAAACAAACACCGACCCTACCAGTTACGCGAGCATAAGCATCTGCTGCATGTATTGCACCTTGTTCATGTCGTGTTAAGATGTGTTTAATCAGATATTGTTTTTCCCAAAAATATAGTTCATCATATATAGGTAATATAGCACCACCAGGATAACCAAAAATGGTATCGGCACCATTTCGAACTAAACTATCAATTAGAGCAAAAGCACCTGTTTGTTTATTATTTATTTTTGTTTTATACATCGTAATTTTTATTAATATTTATAGTACTATCATATTTTTTATATGAAGTAGAAAGTTACAATTTGAATATGATAAAAAATTATCATTTGTTTAAATAAAATTAATTAATTATTATAAAATGATTTAATATGTTATAATTTATTTAAGAAAGAGTTTATTTGGCTCTGTAGCTCAGTGGTTAGAGCAGGGGACTCATAAGCCCAAGGCCGTAGGTTCAACTCCTACCAAAGCCATATTTTTATAATGGAGAAATGGCTGAGTGGTCTAAAGCACTAGATTGCTAATCTAGCGTACAGTTCGCTGTACCCAGGGTTCGAATCCCTGTTTCTCCTAAAAAAAAATTGACAAAAAAATTAATTTATTACTATAATATTAGTATAATTAGTTTTGGGATTGTAGTTCAATTGGTTAGAGCACCGCCCTGTCACGGCGGAAGTTGCGAGTTCAAACCTCGTCAGTCCCGAATTTTGTTATATATATCTGTATAAAATTTCTAAAAATAATATTAGAGTCGATGCCCGAGTGGTTAAAGGGAGTGGATTGTAAATCCATTGTATATATGCTACGTTGGTTCAAATCCAACTCGACTCAATTAATATAAGTTCTTTTTTTTTATTAAATTGGGGTGTCGCCAAGTGGTAAGGCTGTGGACTTTGACTCCGCCATTCGTAGGTTCGAATCCTGCTACCTCAGTGTTTGAAAAACAGTTTGAATATCATTTACTATAAATTGCAGATGAAGAGACTTGAACTCTTATAACAAAAATGTTACTGGAACCTAAACCCAGCGCGTATACCAATTCCGCCACATCTGCTTAACTTTTTATTATTTATTGTAAAGTAAAAATAAAACTAGTCGTTTTTTCTTTAAAAAACGATTTTGCTAAAGATAAAGATTTTTGGGACTCTTTTATTGCTTTTTGTTTCCATTGGGATTTATGAATATGTTTTTTTGCTTTAGATGTTCGTTTTTTTGGTACTGCCATTTTTTAATAGTTCAAATAAAATTAAGTTTTAGAATTATATTAATAAAAATATTTGGAAAAAACAACTATATCTTTATTATATAAAAATATAGTTATCTTTTTTTTATCATTTATATATGAGCAAGAAGGGATTCGAACCCCTGGCACCGTAGTTCGTAGCCACGTGCTCTAGTCCACTGAGCTACAAGCCCAAAAAATTATTTATTATTTAATTAATTATACTTTTAAAATCTATTTTTAGTAAAGGTTTAATTTTTAAATTATTTAGTAAATAAATGTTGAAATATTTGCGTTAAATCTTATTTTTATTAAGAGTGGTATTATAACTGCGTTGACGTAAATGCTACTTTTATTATAGTATAGTTTGTAATTAGATAATCTTTTTCTTAAAAAAAAATATATAAAATTAAAAATAATTCTGGAGTAGCATTGTGTCTTTAGGTATTTTAGGTAATAAAATAGGTATGACTCAAATTTTTGATGAGTTAGGTAAAATTGTACCTGTAACAGTAATTAAAGCAGGACCATGTATAATTACACAAATTAAAACAGTTTTAACAGACGGCTACAATGCTGTTCAAATAGGTTATTTTACTGTAAAACCCAAATTATTAAGAAAGTCTCAAATAGGTCATTTAGCTAAATCAAATATTCCATCTTTAAAATATTTAAAAGAATATTTGATTAAAAATCCCGAAGATTTTTATTTAGGACAAGTTATTAACCTAGAGTTGTTTCAAGCAGAACAATTTATTAATATAAGTGGAAAAACCTCAGGTAAAGGATTTACAGGTTTACATAAGCGCCATAATTTTGCTAGAGGTCCGATGACACATGGATCAAAAAATCATCGTGCTCCAGGCTCTATTGGGATGGGAACTTCGCCAGGTCGAGTGTTACCTGGTAAAAAAATGTCAGGTCAATTAGGTGATAAGCAAAAAAAAATTACAAAATTACAAATTATACAAATAAATGTTAAAGAAAATATTCTAATTGTTAAGGGTTCTATACCAGGAAAGCCGGATAACCTAGTAGATATTACAAAATTTAAATAGATTATGGCAATTCAAAAATTTGTTACATTCAATACATTAAATAAATATGAGCAAATAGCATCGAAAGACTGTACTATTAGTTTAAAAATTCTTGAGAATTCAGGAAATTATTTGATTCATAAAGATATTTTACGACATCAAATTTTAAAAAAGCAAGGAACTTTATCTACAAAAAATCGTAGTGAAGTTAGTGGTGGTGGTCGTAAACCTTGGAAACAAAAGGGTACTGGACAAGCTCGCGCAGGTTCTAATAGATCGCCACTATGGCGTGGTGGTGGAGTTATTTTTGGTCCAAAACCTAAATCAGTAACATTTAAATTAAATAAAAAAGAACGGAATTTATCCCTTCAGACATTACTTTATAATCATAGAAAAAATATTTATATTATACCCGAACATTTTTTAACTGTAACTAAAACTAAAAATTTAGTTTTAAAATTAAAATCTCTAGATGTTAATTTAAATAAAAAAATATTATTTGTGGTTTCTAAAAAAACAAATAATTTATTTTTATCATTACGTAATTTACCAAATGTTGATTTTATTTTAGCATCAAATTTAAACACTTTTAGTATATTTGAATCCCATAAAATAATCATAACATTACCAGCTTTAAATGATTTAAAGGAGATTTATTGTGATTAAATTTTTAACTGATAATAATATTGCTTCTAAAATCATACGACAACCGATTTTTAATAATAAAGCAATATTATTATTAAAACAAAATAAATATTGTTTTATTGTTCATCCAAAAGCGAATAAGGTTGTAATAAAACAATCAATTGAATCGCTATTTAATGTAAAAGTGGCTAAAATAAATACATTACAACTACCTAAAAAAAAAAAAGGTCTTGGAAAATTTTTAGGGTATACCCCGCAGTATAAAAAAGCGATTATCACTTTAGTAAAAGAAAATAAAATTAACTTATTTAAATATAAGTAATAAATAAATAAAAATGTTATGAGTATTCGTCTATATAAAGCATACACACCAGGAACTCGAAATCGAATTCTTTCTACTTTCAATGATATTACAACTAATAAACCTGAAAAAAGTCTTATTAAAAAGAATCATCGTCAAAAAGGTCGTAATAATAGAGGTATTATTACTATTAGACATCGAGGTGGTGGTCATAAAAAAAGATATCGTCTAATTGATTTTAAACGAGATAAAAGTAATATTAAAGCAAAAGTAGTTAGCATTGAATATGATCCTTATCGAAATGCTCGTATTGCTTTACTTCATTATACTGATGGTGAAAAACGTTATATCTTACATCCAAGTAAATTAAAGATCGGTGATATTATTTTTTCGGGAAAACATGCGTCATTAGAAATCGGAAATGCATTACCTTTAGATTTAATTCCTTTTGGAACTCTAATTCATAATATTGAATTAATTCCATCACGAGGTGGACAAATCGTTCGTGCCGCGGGAACTTCAGCAAAAATTTTTGCAAAAAATGGTAACTATGTTTCTTTAAAGTTACCTTCAAAGGAAACACGCTTAATTCATAAATCTTGTTTTGCAACTATAGGTGAAGTTGGAAATAATGAATCACTTCTAATTAAAAGTGGAAAAGCTGGACGTACTAGATGGTTAGGTATAAGACCTACAGTTAGAGGTTCCGCAATGAATCCTTGTGATCATCCGCATGGTGGTGGGGAAGGTCGTACACCAATAGGACATACTCGTCCTCTAACTCCTTGGGGCAAACCTGCATTAGGTATAAAAACACGGAATTCAAAAAAAAAAAGTAATGCCTATATTATAAAACGTATCAATTAACTTATAAAAAGAAATTATTTAAAAAATGTCACGTTCACTTAAAAAAGGACCTTTTATTGCACATCATTTATTAAAAAAATTAAATAATCAAAATTTAGTAAATAGTAAAAAAATAGTTAAAACTTGGTCACGCTCTTCAACAATATTACCTTTAATGCTTAATCATACAATTGCGGTATATAATGGAAAACAGCATATTCCAATTTATATTTTTGATCAACTTATAGGACATAAATTAGGTGAATTTGTCCCTACTCGAGTATTTGGAGGTCATAAAAAAACAGATAAAAAAACAAAACGATAAGCTAAATTTGTATGTTAAATAGTCAATCTGCAAAAGCAATTGCAAAATATATTAGAATATCTCCCCATAAAGTTAGAAAAGTTTTAGATCAAATACGAGGACGTTCGTACCAAGAAGCATTAATGTTATTAGAATTTTTACCTTATAAAGCTTGTGAACCTATATGGCAAGTATTACATTCTGCAGCAGCAAATGCTAAAAATAATTTAGGTTTAGAAAAAAGACAATTAGTTATTGATAGTATTTACGCAAATGAGGGTCCTAAATTAAAACGACTAAGAGCACGAGCACGTGGTCAAATTTATAAAATTTTAAAACCAACATCGCATATTACAGTACTTGTTAAAGTAAGTAATTAACACATTATTTTTTAATATTAAAAATTTTATTCATGGGTCAAAAAACACATCCGTTAGGTTTTAGATTAGGTATTACACTAAAACATAAATCATTTTGGTTTAGTACCTTTAAAAATTATTGGAAATTATTAAAAGAAGATGATCAAATTAGAACATACTTTAAACCATTTCTTAATAAGGCGAGTATCTCAAATATCTTGATTTATCGTTATAGTATTACTGATAATATTGATATCCGTATAGAAACAGCACGACCAGGTATCCTAATTGGTGAAAAAGGAGTAGGTCTTGAATTATTATCTATTAATTTAAAAAAAATCCTTGCTAAAGAAATACCAATTCGAATTCGAATAACTGAAATTAAAAATGCAGATTTAAATGTATCACTCCTAGGTGATTATATTACAGAACAGCTTGAAAAACGTGTGCCATTTAGACGGGCTATTAGTAAAGCACTACAAAGAGCTGAAATTGCTAAAGTAAAGGGGATTAAAATTCAAGTATCCGGTCGCTTAAATGGTGTTGAAATGGCAAGAAGTGAATGGATTAGAACTGGACGTCTACCTTTACAAACATTAAAAGCAGATATAGACTACGGTACAAAAGAAGCTAATACTATTTTTGGTATTATGGGAGTAAAAATTTGGTTATTTAGAAATGAAAAGAATTAGTAGTAAACAATTTTAAATTATTTTTATGGTAATGAGTCCTAAAAAAACAAAATATAAAAAATTCCATAGAGGAAGAATGACTGGAGTTGCCACACGGGGCAATAAAGTTACGTCAGGTGAATACGGACTTCAAGCATTACAATCGAGTTGGATTACTTCACGACAAATTGAAGCAACTCGTCGAACAATTTCACGTTATACCAAACGAAAAGGCAAATTATGGATTAAAATTTTCCCTGATAAAAGTATTACTTCGCGTGCGAAGGATTCTAGAATGGGAGCAGGCAAAGGTTCTGTAGAATATTGGGTTGCAACAGTGAAACCTGGAACAGTCATGTTTGAATTATCCGGGCTTTCAAATAAAGAAGCACAAGACGCTTTAAACCTTGCAGCATACAAATTACCTATTAAAACAAAAATTATTTTAAAAGAAATTAATTATTAATTATGTCATTACCTTTAATAAAAGATATTCACTTTCTCACAACTAAAGAATTACAAGCTGAGATTTTTAAAACAAAACAAACATTATTTAAACTACGTTTAAAAAAAAGTACACGTCAAGCGTTTAAATCTCATGAAATCAAGCATTTAAAACATAAATTGGCTCAATTGTTAACAATTGAACACCAGAATATATTAAAAACAATTTTTTCAAATTAGGAGTCAAAAGTGCCGGTAAAAGAAAAAATTGGTATTGTAATTAGTAATAAGATGGATAAAACGATTGTTGTGAACATTGAAACACATTATTCACACCCTATTTACTCAAAAATCATAGTTAAAACAAAACGGTACCTAGCACATGACGAAAATAAAGAATGTTGCATTGGGGATAAAGTTCTTATAAAAAATTCTAGACCATTAAGTAAAAAAAAGCATTGGGTTTTAGTAAAAATCATTTCTAAATCTTCATTAATTAAATAAATATATGATTCAAACACAAACTATTCTCAGCATAGCCGATAATACGGGAGCTCAAAAATTAATGTGTATTCGAATTTTAGGAAGTAATAAAAAATATGCAAAAATAGGTGATACTATTATTGGTGTGATTAAAGACGCAATACCTAATATGTTAGTAAAACAATCTGATATTGTTAGAGCTATTATTGTTAGAACAAAAACGGTAATTCGTCGTAAAGATGGAATGTTTATTAGATTTGATGATAATGCTGCTGTTATTGTAAATAAAGACGGTAATCCTAAAGGTAGTCGAATATTTGGTCCTGTAGCACGGGAAATTCGTGATAAAAATTTTTTAAAAATAGTATCTTTAGCCTCAGAAGTTCTTTAAATTTATTAAGCATATTGAATTATATACCAAAATACTATACTAACACAAAAATACTCTTTAAAAAATAAATTTGTTTAAGAATTTTAGAATGATTCAAAGACTTAAAAAAAAATATCTAGAAAAAGTAATCGTAAATTTACGTGAGGAATTTGGTTATAATAATCCGCATCAACTTCCTAAAATTGAAAAAATACATATTAATAGAGGCCTCGGATTAAGTGCAAGTAATAATACCGTTTTAAAAAAGTCGATTCAAGAACTTACGGCAATTACAGGACAAAAACCTATTATTACTAAAAGTAAAAAATCTATTTCCGGGTTTAAAATTCGTAAAACAATGGAGTTAGGGATAACTGTAACGTTACGTAAAGAGCGAATGTATGCTTTCCTCGATAAATTAATCCATCTTACATTACCTCAAATTCGTGATTTTCGAGGTATAAGTTCTAAACAATTTGATAAACATGGCAATTTTAATTTAGGTATTAAAGAACAATTTCTTTTCCCTGAAATTAATTATGAAGATACCGATCAAATGAGAGGATTTGATATTTGTATTGTAACAACTGCAAAAACAAAAGCTGAGAGTACAGCACTTTTAAAAGCTCTAGGGTTTCCATTTACTAATTAATAAATTAAAGAAAAATGATTATGAGTGATACTATTTCTAATGCGTTAACAAAAATTAAAAATGCAAATCATATAAAACATGAAATGGTTAGAATACCCATTACAGAAATGTCAAAAAATATTATAGAAATTTTAAAAGACGAAGGATATATTTGTCATTTTCAACAAGAAAAAATGAACCAAATTTTTTTTAATATAATATTAAAATACGTTGGCCCACAACGTATACCAGGTATACTAGGTATTAAAAGAATAAGTAGACCAGGGTTACGTAAATATTTTGATTCAAAAAATTTATCTCTTAATAATTTAGGGCATCTAGGTATTGCTATTATCACAACTTCTCAAGGATTAATGACAAATATTAAAGCACATAAACTTGGTATTGGAGGAGAAATTTTATTTTATGTCTGGTAAATAAAAAATAAATATGTCACGTATAGGTAAATTACCAATAACTATTCTTTCTGATGTTGTTATTAATTATAAAATGCCAAACTTACAAATTCAGGGTAAATTTGGTAAATTAGAACTTATTATACCAGATTCTATTTTAATTACTAAAACAGATGAGACTATATTAGTGTGCTGTAAAAATAATGACCGTACTTCACAAGCGTTACAAGGATTATTTCGTTCTTTAATTAATAATATAATTATTGGAGTTTCTAAACAATTTGTAATTACTTTAATTCTCGTAGGTGTAGGTTATAGAGGTATAATTCAAAAAAATACTTTAATTTTAAATTTAGGTTATAGTCATCCTATTAAAATAGAGATACCTTCAGAAATTTCTATTGAAATTCAAAAAAATACAACATTAATTTTAAAGAGTTGTGATAAACAACAATTAGGGTTATTCGCATCAAAGATAAGGAAATGGCGTCTACCAGAGCCTTATAAAGGAAAAGGTATTCTATTTCAAGGTGAAATTATAAAACGAAAAGCAGGAAAATCTGGTAAAAAATAAAAAATGAAATTAGTAAAAAAAGTATTTCGCAAACGTCAAAAATTAAGAGATTGCGTTAAAGGAACACTAGAACGACCTCGTCTTTCTATTTTTCGCTCAAATAAGTATCTTTATGTTCAAGTGATTGATGATACTAATTGTAAAACCTTAGTCTCATATTCAACAAATTCTTTAGATTTTAAAAAAAAACATCCGACAGTTAATAAAAATTCGTGTTTCTCTGCTCAGATATTGGGTAAAACTATTGCTATAGCTTGTATTGAAAAAAATATTGACAAAATAATATTTGATCGTGGTCGCTATTTATATCATGGTAGAGTAAAAACTATAGCAGAAAACGCTCGTATTCACGGTTTAAAATTTTAAAAAGTATAAGAATAAAAAAATATGAATTCTGATTTAAGTAAAATTACCACAATTAAGAAAAATCCTAGACACGGTTTAAATCAAAGTAGGAAAATAACACAAGAACGTATAATACAAATTAGTCGAGTTATAAAAGTAACAAAAGGTGGAAAAAAATTAAGTGTTAGAGTTCTGGTTGTTGTAGGTGATGGAAAAGGAAAAGTCGGAGTAGGTATAGCAAAAGGAGATGATATCCATAGTGCTTTAAAAAAAGCAAAAAATGATGGAATAAAAAATTTAATTAAATTACCAATAACTAAGTCTTTAAGTATTCCACATCTTGTATATGGCCAATTCAAAGCTTGTAAAGTACTTTTACGACCTTCAATAGAAGGATCTGGAGTTGTGGCAGGTGGTGCAATTAGATCTGTTATAGAAATTACAGGTATTAAAAATATAATTGCAAAACAATTAGGTTCTAGTAATTTAATGAATAATGCAAGAGCAACTATTATTGCTTTTAATAATCTCACAACACCTTTTGAAATAGCAAAAAAACGAGGTATCCCCTTAGAAAATTGTTTTTTTAAAAAATAACGTAAATAAATGTTTTACGTTTAATTTTTGTTTAATATCTTCCAATCTTGTTTTAATAAATATTTACAAAAGTAGAATAAATTATAAATCAAATATAAATTTTTATGAAAGTACGTCCCTCAGTAAAAAAAATGTGTGAAAAATGTCGTGTTATCAAAAGACATGGCAATATTCTTATTATTTGTGAAAATCAGAAACACAAACAACGTCAAGGTTAATGAAAGAAGGAGTAATATCACGTGATTAGATTATTAGGTGTCAATTTAAAAAAAACAAAACAAATATTATACGCTTTAACTTCTATTTATGGTATTGGTTTATCCACATCAAAAAATATTCTTGACAATATTAATATAGATTTTGAACGTCGAGTAGAAAGTTTAACTATTGAAGAAACGATAGCTCTACGCAAAAATTTAGAGAATAATAGTTTAAAATTTGAAGGTGATTTAAAACGTGTGATAGGTTTACACCTTAAACGATTAAATGATATTAATTGTAATCGTGGTCGCCGTCATCGTAATAAGTTACCGGTTAGAGGTCAAAGAACTAAAACAAATGCTCGTACAAGACGTGAATTAAAACAAACACGTCGTAGTAAAAAAAAATAAAGCTATTACAAAATTTAACATGAGAAAAAAAGAAAAAAAAAAAGAATCAACTGGCATTGCTCATATCCAAGCAGCTAAAAATAATACTATTGTAACGATTAGCGATATAGAAGGTAATACTCTTTCTTGGGCATCATCTGGTAGTATGGGATTTAGAGGAACAAGAAAAGGTACTTCTTTCGCAGCGCAATTAGTAGCAGAAAAAGCTGCCTTAAATGCGATGGAAAGAGGTGTTCAAAGAATTAAAATCTGTATCAAAGGTGATGGTGCTGGACGTGAAGCAGCTATACGTTCATTACAAGCTACTTATTTAAAAATAATGACAATTAAAGATGTTACACCTATTACACATAATGGATGTCGACTTTCTACACGTCGTCGGGTTTAAAGTAATTATTATTTTTTCATTAATATTTATAAATTATGTCAAATCTTTGTATAAAATGTCTTAAATCTAAAAATACGGATTCTGGAGCAATATATGGTCAATTTTTAATAAATTCATTAAGTCCGGGTCAAGGAATTACTATTGGAACACTATTAAGACGAATTTTACTTAGTAATCTGAAAGGAACTGCAATTACCAGACTAAAATTTCCCGGAATAACACATGAATTCTCGACAATTAAAACTCTTCGTGAAGATTTATTAGAAATAATACTAAATTTAAAAGGCATTATTTTTAAAAAAACAAATACTAAATCTCGATGGATTGGTGAAGAGTACGGTAAAATTTGTGTACAGGGCCCCGGTCTTATTACAGCAAAAGATATTATAAAAACACCAAATTTAGAAATTATCAATTCTAATCATTATATAGCAACCATATCTAAACCGGTTTTTATTGAGATGGAATTTTTATTTGAATCAGGTACAGGTTATATGTTAGCTGATCATAAACAAACAATATTAAAAGGTATGAATACGGATTATTTTAAAATTGATGCGATTTTTATGCCAATTTTAAAAATAAATTTCACTACTGAGAATATTTATACAGTAAATAACACAATGTATACTGAAAATTTATTTCTTGATATTTGGACTAATGGTAGTATTACTCCTCAAGAAGCAATTTTTGAAGCTTCACATTTTATTATTGAATTATTTCAACAAATAATGAAAAAAGCAATTAAAATTCGCGTTAAAATACCAGTTGTAGAAAATAATCTAATATTGACAGAAAATTTTAGTGATATTGCTATTGAAGAATTACAATTGTCAACTAGGGGATACAATTGTTTAAAAAAAGCTCAAATAAATACTGTTGCTGATATTTTAAATTATTCTTCTGATGAATTAAATCAAATTCAAAATTTAGGACAAAAATGCGTAGATGAAATTCTTGAGAGTCTTCAAAATAAATTTGGAATTATAATAGACTAAATTATTTAAAAATTATGAATCATACATTTATTCCATCTTCTAAATTTCTAAAAAAAAAATGGTATTTAGTTGATGCAACTAATAAAACATTAGGCCGACTTTCTACAGAAATAGCTATTCTTCTACAGGGTAAAAATAAAGTAACTTTTTGCCCATCAGTAGATATGGGTGATTATGTTATAGTAATCAATATTGAAAAGATTAATATCAGTGGTAATAAATTTAAACAAAAATTATATAAACGGCATTCTGGTAGACCCGGAGGTATGAAAATTGAAACTTTTAATATGTTACAGAAGCGTATTCCTGAACGTATTCTTGAAAAGGCTATAAAAGGAATGCTCCCAAAAGGAATTTTAGGTCGAACTATGTATACTCGTTTAAAATTAGTTCAGGGGTTAACACATGTGTATAAAGCCCAACAACCTGAAATTGTTAATTTTGAAAAAACATATGATTAATAAATATACATTCAATTTTCAAAAGCACGAGATGGGCATAGGCCGTCGAAAACAATCTACGGCACGTGTATTTTTTCAACCTGGAAAAGGAAATCTCACAATAAATAATATAGTAGGTGAAAAGTATTTACAATATAATAATATTTATTTAAATAAAATATTTGAACCTTTAGAAATATTTGAAAAAAATACAATATATGATATAATCGTATTAGTTAGAGGTGGCGGAATAACCGGCCAAGTCGATTCTATTATACTAGGAGTTGCTAGGTTATTCTCTCGAATACAACCCGAAAGTAGAAAACTTCTAAAAAAAAATGGATTCTTAACTCAAGATTCTCGAGTTAAAGAACGTAAAAAATATGGTTTGCGGAAAGCAAGAAAAGCACCACAATTTTCGAAACGTTAATATAATTAATCAAATGATTATGCAAAAAAAAATACAACCTACATGGTATTCGGAAGCTAAGGTTATTTGTGATGGTAAAGTTATTTTTCTTACGGGATCCACAAAACCCGAAATACATATTGATATTTGGTCAGGTAATCACCCATTTTATACAAATTCTCAAAAATTCATTGATAGTGAAGGTCGTATAGAAAGATTTAAGAAAAAATATGAAATAAAATCTAATTAAATTATGATATTTTTCAAATAATGACAAAATAAAAAATGCCAACAATACAGCAATTAGTTCGGTTAGGGCGTGTACCAATTCGAAACAAAACAAAATCACCTGCATTAATAAATTGTCCACAAAGACGCGGTGTTTGTATTCGAGTACATATAGCAACACCAAAAAAACCTAATTCCGCATTTCGTAAAGTAGCGCGTGTTAAATTTTCAACAGGATTTGAAGCAACTGTTTATATTCCTGGAATCGGTCATAATTTGCAAGAACACTCTGTCGTTTTAATTCGTGGAGGACGTGTAAAAGATTTACCAGGAGTTAGATACCATGTTATTCGTGGTACACTAGATTGTATTGGGGTATCAAATAGAAAAACATCTCGTTCTAAATACGGAGTTAAACAAAAAGCTTAAATAAAACGTTGTATTAACTCAATAAATTTAGAATTGAACGGTAACCTCAAAACTAATTATAATTATATTTATATTATACTATGTCTCGTAGAAACAAATCAAAAAAAAGATTTCCTAGGATAGATCCTATCTATAATAGTTATTTAGTTAGTTTATTTCTTTCTAGAATTTTAAAGTCTGGTAAAAAAACTTTAGCTCAACGAATAATTATTGAATGTTTTGATATTATAAAAAATCGTACATACCAGAATCCTTTAGAAATTTTTGAAAAAGCTGTAAAAAATACAAGTCCTAGTGTAGAAGTAAAATCACGTCGTTTTTCAGGATCAATAACCCAAGTTCCAGTAAATGTTAATGGTTTTAGAGCTACAGATTTATCATTAAGATGGATTATAAAATACGGAAGTAATCGTAATGGTCGAACATTGGCTCTAAATTTAGCAAATGAAATCATTGATGCTGCGAATGAAATTGGTAATAGTTTTAAAAAAAAACAAGAAATTCATAAAATAGCGGAAGCAAATAAAGCTTTTACTAAATATCGTTATTAATTATATAAATAAAGGAATTAAAAATGGCACGTAAAAAATTTGATCGTACTAAACCACATGTAAATATAGGTACCATCGGTCATGTAGACCATGGGAAAACAACTTTAACTGCAGCTATTACTACCGTTTTATCATTGGGAGGTTTAGCAGAAATAAAAGCATATGAACAAATAGATACGGCACCTGAAGAAAGAGCACGTGGTATTACAATAAACACTACTCATGTGGAATATGAAACAGAAAATCGTCATTATGCTCATGTTGATTGTCCAGGTCATGCGGATTATGTTAAAAATATGATCACCGGTGCAGCACAGATGGATGGTGCTATTCTTGTTGTTTCGGCCGCTGATGGACCTATGCCTCAAACACGTGAACATATATTATTATCAAAACAAGTAGGTGTTCCTGATATGGTAGTTTTTTTAAATAAAGAAGATCAGGTTGATGATGCTGAATTACTTGAATTAGTAGAATTAGAAGTAAGAGATTTATTATCTGAATATGATTTTCCAGGTGAATCTATTCCAATTTGTTCCGGATCGGCTTTAAAAGCAATTGATGTAATTAAAGCTAATCCTATTATTACTCGTGGTGAAAATGTATGGGTAGATAAAATTTATGAATTAATGGATGCTGTTGATAAATACATTCCAACACCAATTCGTGACATTGAAAAAACATTTTTGATGGCTATTGAGGATGTTTTTACTATCACAGGTCGTGGAACTGTTGCTACAGGTAGAATTGATCGTGGAGTAGTTAAAGTGGGAGAAACTGTTGAAATTGTAGGAATTAGAGATACTCGAACAACAACAATTACTGGTATAGAAATGTTTCAAAAAACGTTAGATGAAGGGTTTGCAGGAGATAACGTTGGTATACTTTTACGAGGTCTTACACGTGATGATATTGAACGTGGTATGGTATTATCCAAACCAGGAACAATTACCCCACATACTCAATTTGAATCAGAAGTTTATGTATTAACTAAAGAAGAAGGAGGTCGTCATACACCCTTCTTTATAGGTTATCGACCACAATTTTATGTTCGTACTACCGATGTAACAGGATCAATCACACAATTCGTAGGAGATGATGGAACAACTGTTGAAATGATTATGCCAGGCGACAGAATTAAAATGAACATAGAATTAATTCATCCCGTTGCTATTGAAGAAGGTATGCGTTTTGCAATTCGTGAAGGTGGAAGAACTATTGGTGCTGGAGTTGTTTCTAAAATTTTAAAATAATATCTATTTATTATGAAAAATATAGATATTAAGTTAAAATCGTTTAATTTGGAACTTTTAAAAAAAACCTCTTTAAAAATACATAAAGATCTTAATAAGACTATAGTAAATACATCGTTAATTAGTTTACCAACAAAACGACGTATTTGTTGTGTATTACGATCACCTCATATAGATAAAGATTCACGGGAACATTTTGAATTACGTATCCATAAACGGTTATTAAAACTATATTATTCTGAAAATACACTAAAAAATAAAATAGTTAAAATACTTTCTAATGCTACAGTTCCTCCTGGGGTACTATTAAAAATAAAATATTAGTAATAACTAACTAATCCTAATATCGATTTATTACATATTAAACGATTTTTATAGTTAAGTATTGAGGATTATTTAATTACTTTTCTTAATTTTGATGATAACAGTAAGCTCTTTTAATTAATTCTTTTATTTGTTAAAACAGCTATAAAAAATTACAAACTAAAGTTTTTACTATGTAATATACTTTATTATATTTATATTAAAGAAAACTAATCTGCCCCCATCGTCTAGAGGCCTAGGACATCTCCCTTTCACGGAGGTAACAGGGATTCGACTTCCCTTGGGGGTATATAAAAAATTTAAAGCTTATAATAAATATCTTAATTCCTTTTTTAGTAAAAATATAATTATATAGATTTATTACCCTAACAAAATTAAATTACTTTTTTTACAGTATACTTCTTTTATTATATAAAAAAAAATTATGAAACATACTTTATCTGTTTTAGTAGAAGACGAATCAGGCGTTCTAAGTAGAATTTCAGGTTTATTCGCTCGTAGAGGATTTAATATTGAAAGTTTAGCAGTGGGTCCTGCTGAAGAAGAGAACATTTCGAGAATTACAATGGTTCTTTCTGGAGATGATAGAATCATGGAACAATTAACGAAACAATTATATAAATTAATTAATGTTTTACGTGTCCAAGATATTACAAATTTGCCATGTGTTGAGAGAGAATTAATGTTGCTTAAAGTATTAACAACAAAAATTACTCGTTCCGAAATTTTAGAGATTGCAAATATCTTTAGAGCTAAAATAGTAGATTTAGCTGAAAATGGTTTAACATTAGAAGTCACTGGTGATCCAGGAAAAATGGTTGCAATTGAACAATTACTTACTAAATTTGGGATTTTAGAAATTGCAAGAACAGGTAAAATATCATTAATTCGAGAATCTAACGTAAATACTGAATATTTACGAAAAATGAATTTACCTACATAGTTTTTAATGGGGACAGAGGGACTTGAACCCTCATACAAAATCGTAACGGATTTTAAGTCCGTCGTGTCTACCTATTCCACCATGTCCCCCTTTTAGATTGATAACAAAGTGTATCAATTAATAATAATAAAAGCAACTTTTATTAAAGGTAGCACTCAGATTCGAACTGAGGATAAAGGATTTGCAATCCTCTGCCTTTACCACTTGGCCATACTACCATATTAATTATTAGTATACCCTATTCTACTAAAATTAGCAAAAAATCTGGTATAAATAAAAATAGGAAATAATGATTATAATAAAAAATATTACTGGAACTTAAAATTATTATTTTATTTATTTATTAAATATTGACAATTGATTTAATTTCAATTATTCTTATTTTGTGAAGATCATAATATATAATTTAAAAAAATTATCCTAATATCATATAAAAAAATTCGGGACATTTTAAGAGAGTTTGATCCTGGCTCAGGATGAACGCTGGCGGTATGCTTAACACATGCAAGTCGAACGTAAGTTTTTAACTTAAGTGGCGGACGGGTGAGTAACACGTGAGAATTTACCCTTAGGAGGGGGATAACCGTAGGAAACAACGGCTAAAACCCCATATACTTTTTAGGTTGTATAACTTGAGTAGTAAAATAGATGTTTCTGCCTAAGAAAAAGCTCGCGGCTGATTAGCTAGTTGGTTGGGTAAAGGCTTACCAAGGCGACGATCAGTATCTGGTTTGAGAGGACGATCAGACACACTGGAACTGAGATACGGTCCAGACTTCTACGGAAGGCAGCAGTGGGGAATTTTCCGCAATGGGCAAACGCCTGACGGAGCAATACCGCGTGAGGGATTAAGGCCTATGGGGCGTAAACCTCTTTTTTCAGGGAAGAATCATTGACGTTACCTGAAGAATAAGCATCGGCTAACTTCGTGCCAGCAGCCGCGGTAAAACGAGGGATGCAAGTGTTATTCGGAATTACTGGGCGTAAAGCGTCTGTAGGTAGTTTATTAAGTCGATTGTTAAATCTAGAGGCTTAACTTCTAAATCGCAATCGAAACTATTAAACTAGAGTGTAGTAGGGGTAAAAGGAATTTCCAGTGGAGCGGTCAAATGTGTAGAGATTGGAAAGAACATCAATTGCGAAAGCATTTTACTGGGCTATTTACTGACACTAAGAGACGAAAGCTAGGGTAGCAAAATGGATTTGATACCCATGTAGTCCTAGCTGTAAACAATGGATACTATATATTGAACAAATCGACATGTACAGTATAAAAGCTAACGCGTTAAGTATCCCGCCTGAGAAGTATGCTCGCAAGAGTTAAACTCAAAGGAATTGACGGGGGCCCGCACAAGCGGTGGAGCATGTGGTTTAATTCGATGCAACCCGAAGAACCTTACCAGGATTTGACATGGTGCGAATTTTTTTGAAAAGAAAAAGTGCCTTTTGGAGCGCGCATACAGGTGGTGCATGGCTGTCGTCAGCTCGTGTCGTGAGATGTTGGGTTAAGTCCCGCAACGAGCGCAACCCCTTTTTTTAGTTGCCTTTTTAGGAACTCTAAAAAAACTGCCGGTTATACATCGGAGGAAGGAGGGGATGACGTCAAGTCAGCATGCCCCTTATACCCTGGGCTACACACTTGCTACATTGGATGAGACAATGAGATGCTAATCTGTAAAGAAGCGCTAATCTATAAACTCATTCTAAGTTCGGATTGTGGGCTGCAACTCGCCCACATAAAGATGGAATCGCTAGTAATCGCTGGTCAGCAATACAGCGGTGAATCCGTTCTCGGGCCTTGTTCACACTGCCCGTCACACCATGGAAGCCGGTTCTACCCAAAGTCGTTATTCTAACCATATTATATGGAAGAGAGCGCCTAAGGTAAAATTAGCAACTAGGGTGAAGTCGTAACAAGGTAAGCGTACTGGAAGGTGCGGTTGGAATATCTCCTTTAACAAAATTTAATAAAATAAGTCGATTAGGAAATGACTTTAAGTTAAGAAACTTAAAGGGCTATTAGCTCAGTTGGTTAGAGCGCACGCCTGATAAGCGTGAAGTCTCTGGTTCAAATCCAGAATGGCCCACCGGGGGTATAGCTCAGTTGGTAGAGCATTGCTTTTGCACGGCAGTTGTCAGCGGTTCAAATCCGCTTACCTCCACCCGATAATTAAATTATCATCTCAAAAAAAAATATGGAGCCGTTAAAAAAATTTTTTAAAGATATCCCATCTTTAACAAGTAAGTTAGGTAAACTGTATCATCATACAGTGAACTATAAGAAAGCAGTTTAAAAAATTATCAAAGAACTATCTTTATTCTATAAAGTATTTCTAATCTTTGTTAAATTCAAGAAATTAAGAGTTTATGGGGGATACCTTGGCATTCAGAAGCGATGAAGGACGTGGGTTACCAACGAAATACTTCGGGGAGTTGGAAACTATGCTAAGATCCGGAGGTATCCGAATAAGAAAACTTCTAGAACTTTTTATTGAATAAAGTTATATATAAAAAAGAGCAAACCTAGAGAATTGAAACATCTTAGTATCTAGAGGAAAAGAAAGTAAAAACGATTCCCTTAGTAGCGGCGAGCGAAACGGGAGAAGCCTAAACTCTTAAATATTTGTATTTTAAGCGGGTAGTGGGACAATTGTAAAGATTAGTGAAAGTTAAAAGAATGAGATGGAATTCTCAACCATAGAAAGTAATAGTCTTGTATTTGAAAACTAAAACTACTATATTCAATCCCAAGTAGCATGGGGCACGTGTAATCCCGTGTGAATCTGCGAGGACCATCTCGTAAGGCTAAATATTCCTGAATGACCGATAGTGAAAAAGTACCGTGAGGGAAAGGTGAAAAGAACCCCGAAAGGGGAGTGAAAAAGTACATGAAACCATAAACTTACAAGCAGTAGAAGGACGACTTAACGTTTAACTGCGTGCCTGTTGAAGAATGAGCCGGCGACTTATAATTAGTGGCAGGTTAAAGTAGAGAATACTGGAGCCATAGTAAAAGCGAGCTTGAATAGGGCAGTCGTCATTAATTATAGACCCGAACCCGGATGATCTAACCATTGCCAGGTTGAAGTTAGGGTAATACTTAATGGAGGACCGAACCGACTGATGTTGAAAAATCAGCGGATGAGTTGTGGTTAGGGGAGAAATTCCAATCGAATTCGGAGCTAGCTGGTTCTCCCCGAAATGTGTTTAGGCGCAGCGGTTAATAATATTTTTAGGGGTAAAGCACTGTTTCGATGCGGGCTGGTAATTCGGTACCAAATCGTGGCAAACTAAGAATACTAATTATTTAATTAACCAGTTAGACTATGGGGGATAAGCTCCATTGTCAAGAGGGAAACAGCCCAGATCACCAGTTAAGGCCCCTAAATAATTACTAAGTGGCAAAGGATGTGAGTTTGCTTAGACAATCAGGAGGTTTGCTTAGAAGCAGCAATCCTTTAAAGAATGCGTAATAGCTCACTGATCGAGTAGATTTGCGCCGAAAATGAAAGGGACTAAGTAATTTGCCGAAACTGTGAGATATTTTTTAATATCGGTAGGGGAGCGTTCTGTTGTAGGTTGAAGTATTAACGTAAGTGGATATGGACGAAGCAGAAGTGAGAATGTCGGCTTGAGTAACGAAAATATAGGTGAGAATCCTATACCCCGAAAATCGAAGGTTTCCACCGGTAGGCTCGTCCGCGGTGGGTAAGTCAGGACCTAAGGCGAGGCTGAAAAGCGTAGTCGATGGACAACAGGCTAATATTCCTGTACCATTTTTTATTGATAACAAGGGACGAAGAAAGCTAAACTAGCCGGTTATTGGTTACTGGTTTAAATGTTCAAGATGTTGAAAAGTGGCGAAAACACTATGAATTAAGACATGAATAAAAGATGTTATGGCATCGAAATAGTCTATGTTATACTTCCAAGAAAAGCTTGCACTATCTAAAATAAAAAATGCCTGTACCATAACCGACACAGGTAGATAAGTAGAGAATACTAAGGGGCGCGAGATAACTCTCTCTAAGGAACTCGGCAAAATAACTCCGTAACTTCGGGAGAAGGAGTGCCTTTTAAATAAGGTTGCAATAA
>JACKZZ010009884.1_pt1 | contig 49301 bp, 50 predicted proteins | sample 8027871 | NCBI WGS metagenome assembly JACKZZ01 (sample SAMN15724774, study PRJNA655200) | protist metagenome | isolation source: fluorescence activated cell sorting (FACS) single amplified genomes of... | place: USA: West Boothbay Harbor, Gulf of Maine | collected 2000-07-19
CTTATATATTTGTATGTATAAGCTCAAGGAAGGAAAAAAGAAAAGAGATATGTTTATATGTTATGTTATTATATATTAACGGACCCCTGATCCTTTATAGTATTTTCTCAAATTGACGATTTTGACAGAAAAAAATACACAAAAACTGTATGTTTTTGAAGCTTTTTTTTGAAAAAAATAGCAAAATTCATTAAAAGTTAAAGATATATAAGGTAAATTTTATATGCAAAAATGCAGTTTTTTTACTTTTTAAAAAATAACCATTTTTTTTTACGCCTTTTATAAAAAAGAGGAAAAAATTAAGTTGAAATACACTTTCTATACCCTATATATCCTACACGTTTTTATACCAAATAGTTCTTATATATATAGGCTTTAAAACATGCTAAATAATTTCTATATATATAAGGGTTTTTTGCCCTAAAATTTGAAATTTTGCTATTTTTTTCAACTTAAATTTAATTAATTAATTAATTTTAACTTTATTTTTTAAATTTTTATGCTTAAAAATCTCTATATATATAGAACAAATTTAACCTGTTTTTGCTAAAAATAAAGTTAAAATTTTAAGGTGTAGACTATATTTATGAGACCATGACACAAATATTTAGACATTAGCCTAAATATTTTGGAAATTAACCTAAATATTTAGAAATCAACCTAGAATTTAGGTTGAAAGTCGAAAATTGGTTTACAATTAAAATTTAGACTAAAAATTAAAATATATGAGCTGTAAAACATATTAAATAATTACTTTATATAAGAGTTTTTTTAACCTAAAATTTGAAATTTTGCTGTTTTTTCAACTTAAATTTAATTAATTAATTAATTTTAACTTTATTTTTTAAATTTTTATGCTTAAAAATCTCTATATATATAGAATAAATTTAACGTGTTTTTACTAAAAATAAAGTTAAAATTTTAAGGTGTAGACTATATTTAAGGGATTATGCTATAGTCTATACCTAAATGTTTAAAAATTGACCTAAAAATAACTAAAAATAGAAAAACAAAAAATTTAGGATATAAATTAAAAATTAAAAGAAGGTTTAAGTTTTTTTTGTATTTTTTTTTGTCTGTTTTAGTTCCTTCAAATTAACTTAGCATAATTAACCAAATAAAATTAAAAAAGCCATCATAAGTGCAAATAATGCAATGGCTTCAGTAAAAGCAAACCCTAAAATTGTAAAACCAAATAATTGTTGTTTTAATGAAGGGTTACGTGCAAAAGCCATTACTAAAGCACCGAAAACGATACCAATACCTGCTCCTGCTCCTGCTAATCCGATAGTTGCTAAACCTGCTCCTACGTATTTTGCCGCTTGTAATTTTGTGTCTATAGCGTGAATCATATTTATTTGTGGATATTTTTTTTTTTTACGAGTACGTATTGATCCAAACTAGTAATGATATACCTGATTTAAACCTACAAGTGTTCCGTGTTAGTGAAAAAAGATTTATACACTCATATTTTATACCTTTTAAAAATTTTGAGAAGTAAGTTTTTTAAACTTCATTTAAATGCTACAGAAATGCCAACATAAATCTCTTCAGGCTGGATTTGAACCAGCGACCTAACGATTAACAGTCGTGCGCTCTAACCTCTGAGCTACTGAAGAACGGAAAAGATGGGACTCGAACCCACGACCCCTTGTCTGACAAACAAATGTTCTAACCACTGAACTACTTCTCCAAGAAAAGGATGGGATTCGAACCCACGATTACTTTTGTAATGTTGATTTAGCAAACCAATGCCTTAAACCACTCAGCCACCTTTTCTTATGGGCGAATAATGGGGTTTGAACCCATGTCTTTTAGAACCACAATCTACTACTCTACCACTGAGTTATACTCGCCGTGGAGATAACAAGGCTCGAACTTGTAACCTTCTATTTGCAAAACAGATGCTCTACCATTGAGCTATATCCCCCTCTTAAGCCTGAGTGGATTTGAACCACTGACTTCACGCTTATCAAGCGTATACTCTAACCGCTGAGTTACAGGCTTTTTTTAATTTGAGGTACGTTCTTTTAGGTACTTTAATCAAACTGAGCAGAGAAGTGCCTAAACTATGCCAATACTTACTAACTCATTTTGAGTAAAATAAGTAGTACTCTAGCACTAAACAAATCACTTAAATAGGCTTGTACTAGTGGGTAGCGAGATTCGAACTCGCACTAATTGCTTGGAAGGCAATTGATCTACCATTAATCTATACCCACTTCACTTTTCCTTTTATATTTACTCACAATATTCATTAAATTTTAATAATATCTTTTATGGCATAAATATGCCATTTTTTGACAAAAATGCCAAATAATTCACGCAAATACCTTTTATGGCATAAATATATCATTTTTTCAAACGAAAAAAACTATTAGCGACAAATTGAATATGCACCATAAAAAAATTCTGCGATTAATTAATTAGTAAAAATTAATTCTTTAAAAATAATAAGATAACCTCCAATTAAGCAAAAATAACTGGAACTTAAATACTCAAACAATTTATCAAAAAACCATAAATAACACATTCATGTCATTTCGGGACAATTTTGTCCCCAAATAACATCTTTATCGAAAAAACAACACTTTTATGTTAAAGATAACATCTTTATTGAAAAACCACTTTGTGAAGAGTGACACTATCAAAAAGGTCAAGACTTAAATGTATCAGATATACTTTCTAACAGTTTCAGGGGGATTTTTTTACGTAAATCGTAGCTATTGAAAAGAAGCAAATTTTGTAACGCAATCTCCTCTTCCTGTTTTAAACTCGATATTATAGCCTTCAATTCGATACAAATATGCCTAAGTTTTCTGAGCAAACTGCATAAATAGCTGTCCAGAACTCGACTAGAAAGTTGTTTTTTTTCGCTCAAGGAAAAGATTATATACCTCGAAAGGACTTTGTATTTTTGAATAATAAACGCATTTTTAAAATATTCACCGACATAAAAACGCCTTAATGAAAATTTTAAGATTAACACACATTTGAACTGTGTAGAATTTTTTCTACTTCTTCGTTTATTATTCTACCGACATTTAACACTAAGGTACCACTTCATTTAAAATCATGAAAGATTCTTGAGCCAAGCCAGATAGAGTTTATATATATACTTAGATATCTCGTTCATAATGAAATTATCTTTCCCAGTTTATCTCATAATCTTGTAACCTAGTAGAAAATTTGATACATTAGAGCTTAGTAAAGCATATTTACTTTTACGTTCCTGGCTTCAAAGATACGACGAGTTAAAAACTAATAGATTTTTTAGCCTTTTTAGTAAAGTTACGAAATTTCTTTTGAAAAAATTTAGAACCCCATGACTTCACTATTTTTTACTTAAATTACTATAAAGAAGCTTCTATAATATAGAATTCCATTTTATTATCTTTTACATATCGATGAGGTATCTACGCTAGAATCTTTATAATATCTGAAATGGATTGATCGCTTGAATAAAGCGATATTATACGGAAAAAATTTTATTGGATTTATAACATTATTACTTAGAAAAAACCAAAAACTCATTTGACCCCACGGTAAAACATCAATAAAGGGTTGCCATTATTAAAATAAAAACTCCGACAAGTGGAAAAATCCTTGTGAGAACACGAAGGAACTCTTATTTGCGTTTTCAGGCTGAAACTCATAACTAGCCAATAGTAGGTCGCTCCGCAAAACTTTAAGTTTAACTCCGGAGTACACTTTTTTAAAAAAATCAAAAATTAAAAAAATAGTGGCTTTGAAAGGACAATATTATATTTGTTTAACTTTTAATAAACGAGTGTGTATAGTTTACGGTGTAGACTAGAGGAGTATCTAATCCCTGTCGATACCCCAATTTTTTAGTCTAAATCTTAAGTTTTAAAACTGAATAAAGCTTATCTAATATAGAAATGCTGTACCCAAAGAGGTTCAAAGGTATTAAAACATACCTAATCAAGAATTAGATGATAAAAATTCTCTATTTTCTTGTTTTATTTAGACTTGTAAAAGCACTAAATGATTTCAATAATTCTTTCACTAATACTGAAGCAAATACATATTAAATCTGCCTCACTCAAAATGAAAAAACCAAAACTTCCACCGACGTATTGATTTAAGATCAAACTTTTGATCACTCAAATCTACTAAATCTTCAGTGCCATTTGTTTATTTCTAATTGTTCTAGATGTACCGTACTATAACATCTTGCTTAAACAAAAATAATAATAAGTTTTTGCCTTGTTTCTTCGAAATGCTCTTTTAAACGATGGTGCAAAAAACCTGTTAGTTAGGAGCATTATAAACATGCTATGTAATACTTATTCGGATAATTTAGATACTTAAAACAATAGAATACATTCTCTAGGCGGAAAAACTTGTTTTTTGACCTAATACGCTTTATCATCATCGTTTTTGATAGATATCTATATTAATCTTTTGCATGTAAGATGCCTGCTAATTTTCTTGTGTAAGTATATAGTTGATATTATTAAATGTTGATTCGGTGACACTTTTCACTCAGTTTGAATGAATATCTTTTTTCATATTCATCAAAAATATAGTCTTTCTATAAATTTACAGTAAAGTCTGTTTTATTCAAAATTAATAAGCATTTATTTTTAGGTTGAGAATTTCTCGCAGAAGTTTATGGTTTTTTTTGTCAAAAACACTACCATTATAATTATTGGAAGTACAATCATAAGGAGGGTCTAAAAAAAAAAATTATTATTCGCATTAAATTTATCAAAAATAAATTCAAAACTCTCATTATAAATACTGGTATTTCTAAGTAAGCTTCGTATCTATGCTAAAAGGCTTGAAAAGTCTACTTTCTGATAGCAAACAGGATTAAAGACACCGTTTTTATCATAACGCAACATACCCCGGTAGCAAGTTTTTCGTAAATAAAAAAAACGTTTGGCTACATCTAAAGTATTTTTTATTGGCATTTCATTTCTTACCCAATAATAAGTTTTTTCGTCATTACAATGACCTAGCATAAACATAAATCTCCTTTGGCTTTCCGTTTTTTATCTGAATAAAAGCAGAAAACTTCGTAGTGAATATCACAAATTATATTCTTTTTATTTTGAAGATGAAGAAAAACTGACGCACCTCCAATGAAAGTCTACAAATGTATTAAATCTTAGGAAAATACTTGGCAAATTTAGGGATTTCTTTAAGCTTACCCTGGCCACTTGAAAAGAGGTTTTAAACTTACTGTTTGAGGATTTTTATTATTTACTGGGCCTAAATTTTTTTTTAAGCTGGCTCTTGCTAATGCGTATCTTTTTTTTGATTAAACAGACACTTGTAGAAATAACCTTTAAGTGTTATATGAATTAATTGTATATTTTTATTCATCTATACAAAGGGTTTTATTAATTTTTTATACGCAACTAGATTACCTGATAAAATATTCAAAACTGACGACCCAATTGCGACCAAGGCATACTACTGATATCTATCAGTCTCACTTTATTTACTACAGTCATTAAAGATTTATCACATTTTATAAGCTTGCAAAAAAAGACTTTAAGCAGTGAGTAATTTTTTTTATTAAGCTTTAATAATAAATAACGGAATTCAAAACAATATTTAAATCTTTTTTTGGCGTTTGTTGTTTTTTTAGAGAAGAAGTAGGAGATCTATTAAGGTAATATTTGACAGAAAAGCGATTATTGGGAATTAGATTGAACGTACTGGGATTCGAACCTAGAACCTTTAGATTAAAAGTCTATTGCTCTACCATTGAGCTATACGTCCAGTAAAATTTTAGTATTATTTAGAGGGGAATAGGATTCGAACCTATACCTCCAGGTCATGAGCCTGCCGAGATAACCATTACTCCATCCCCCCGCATATTAGTGCAACCACAGATTCCTCTACAGTCACCTTGTTACGACTTCGCTCAAATCAACAGAAATCTCATATTTATCATTATCATACGTAAAACATATACTAATACATTAATTATAAATTCAAATCAATACATCTTTCTGAGCGTGACGGGCGGTATGTACAAGACCCAGGCACGTATTCACCGTACCATGCTGATATACGATTACTAGTGATTCCTCCTTTATGTTTTCGAGTTTCAGAAAACAATCCGTACTTTGATATCTTTTAAGATAATTCCTTTGTAAATATCCTTGTAGCACATGAAAGTAGCCCAATATATAGAGGTCATGAGGACTTGGCGTGATCTTCATTTCGTTAAGCTCTCGTTTTAAGGAAAGCTTAAATCATTTTTGTTAATTTTAGGTTTAAGTATATAGTTTGAACACGTCTTTTAGAACCACAATCTACTACTTAAGCTTATTATAAAGAACAAAAATTAAAGGTTACGCTCGTTTCAAGAATAAACTTGACATCTCAAAACACGAGCTGACGGCAGCCATGCAGCACCTGTAATTTATACATAAATAAATTTCGTTATTTTTAATAATTATTCAAATATTGGTAAGGTTTTGCGCGGATCATCGAATTAAACCACATGCTCCACCACTTGTGTAGATCCCCGTCAATTCCTTTAAGTTTCAACCTTGCGATCGTACTCCTCAGGCGACATACTAAAGCATTAGCGACGTACTTAATTTTCATACAAGTATGTATAGTTTACGGTGTAGACTAAAGGGGTATCTAATCCCTGTCGATACCTACACTTTCGAGCCTCAGTGTCAGTTATATCTAGGTTACTGTCTTCACCGTTGGTATTCTCTAAAGTATTGTCGTATTTCATCTCTCCTCAAAAAATACTATAACCCTCATAAATAACTCAAGTTTTTTTTTATAGAAAAAGAATACATTAAAATGATACTTAAACTATTACTTAAAACAACCTACGCTCCCTTTACGCCGAGTTCATTAGGATAACGCTCGCACCCCCCGTATTACCGCGGCTGCTGGCACGAGGTTAGCCGGTGCTTTTTATATAACTACTGTCATTATCCTCATTATATAAGGGCTTTACAGTAAACCTTCAAATCACCCACGAGATATTGTCGGATCAAGCTTACGCTCATTGTCCAGTATTCCCTACTGCTGCCTTCAAAGAAGTCTGGCCCTTTTCTCAGTGCCAGTGTGGCTGATCAATCTTTCAATCCAGCTAAAGATCGTTGACAAGAACTACTCCTATCTAAACTTTATGAAAAAGCATCTCTTTTAAATCTAAATAAAAATAGCAATTTTAAAAAAGGTAGCTTTTTCTTTATACTCACCCGTTCGCTTAATGCATTGAAAATACACAAAACTTGCATGTATTAAGCATATCTCAAGCGTTCATCCAGAGCCAGGATCAAACTCAACTATTTAAAGACAATTTTGTATGTTTATATAATATTAGCTTTAGAAAAAAAACTGTGTTCTATAGGACTCGAACCTATAACAAATAGCTTAGAAGGCTACTATTCTATCCATTGAATTAAGAACACTAAGGTTGGAGAAAGAATTGAACTTTCCTAAAAGAGTTTGCAGCTCTCCACATTACCGCTATGTTACCCAACCAAGGATGAAGTGGGATTCGAACCCACGGTGAAAACACGCCAGTTTTCAAGACTGGTACCATAAACCACTCGGCCATTCATCCTTTTAGTGGAAGTAAGATTTGAACTTACGACAAATGGATTATGATTCCACTGCTCTACCACTGAGCTATTCCACCTTTGGAGTAAAAGGATTCGAACCTTTGAATGTTAGCATCAAAAGCTAATGCCTTAACCACTTGGCAATACTCCATACCCTCTACAGGAATTGAACCTGCCTCTCTACGATGAAAATGTAACGTCCTAACCGATAGACGAAGAGGGCTTAATTTAAACCGACTAAAAACTCTATGGAAATATAAGAAGAGAATATTTGCACGTACAAATTAAAAAAAAATAGTGTTACCTGCTTCTCTATGTTTTTTTCAAATTTAGTCGGTTTAAATTTGCTTAAAAAAGGATTTGAACCTCTGACCCAAAGATTTTCAGTCTTTTGCTCTACCGCTGAGCTATTTAAGCTTTACACTTGGAAAGAATCGAACTTCCACCAATAGATTCGAAATCTATTACTCTATCCGTTGAGCTACAAGTGCAATAGGCAAGAGAGACAAGATTCGAACTTGTACCGACGGTTTTGGAGACCGCTGATCTACCTTTAATCTACTCTCTCTTGATAGGTGATAACGGATTTGAACCGCTGACTTCCTTGGTGTAAACAAGACACTCTAACCCCTGAGTTAATCACCTAGTAAGCCCAGAAGGATTTGAACCTTCGCAAAACCGTTATGAGCGGTACGTTCTACCGTTAAACTATAGGCTTTAGTGGATAGCGAGATTCGAACTCGCACTCGCACTAATTGCTTAGAAGGCAATTGATCTACCATTAATCTATACACTTTTCATATCTCATATATGAGCCTTAAAGCTAAAAAGAAGCAAAGCCGAATATTAGACTTGAACTAACAACCTGCTGATTACAAATCAGATGCTCTACCTTTGAGCTAATTCGGCAAATTACTTGCGATCGGACTTGAACCGATAATCCTAAGAGGAAATAGATTTTAAGTCTATCGTGTTTACCTATTTCACCACGCAAGTAAATATGCTTGGAAAGAATCGAACTTTCACCAATAGATTCGCAATCTATTACTCTATCCGTTGAGCTACAAGCATCTGAACACAAACAATTTAAAAAATGAAAAAAGTTATTTACCCATTTTTACTCAACACAGTACTGGAACTAGTAGGTACAGTTAGATATATTTGGATATAGCAACCCACTATTTTTGAAATATCTGATGCTAATTCTCCTTTTGTATCTAACGAAAATATATTTAACATATTGGATAAGATATTTGTTAAAAGCATACTTGACATAAATAATGAACGGAGATTACTCTTTAAATTATTTAAAAAATAATCTGACGAACTACCAAATAAGTCGTTTAACACAATACGTCTAATCTTAAATACAAGAGCTAAACGAGGCAAATACATTTGAGAAATAAGGCTATATAAAATAAAGAAAAGAACTGTCAACCAATAGGTTTGAGAAAAAAAAATTAATGTGTCGAATTGTGGCATTTTTTGTTATAAGTTCTGGGGCTTCCCAACTACTCCAAGAGGCCGGTATTCACAACGGGCGTCCGTCCTTACCGACCAGAAGTGCCCGAATTGCCGTTTATGTTTCATATCGGTTCGTAAGAAAAACCAAATAGTTAGGAGTCTCTGCCAAGGGTAGAAAATGCCTAAAGCGCTTTCCAAGGGTACCTCCCCAACAAAAGTCTACAAATGCTCCCAGCTTGCCTTCTAATACTCTCCGGAAGCCCCCCTATGGGCCTCACCACGATTAAGACGCTTGAGCTTGACGAATCGCTTTTGCCAGTAGGATTTGAATGCCACCAAGGATTTGACGAATCATAAATCCACTTTGATAGCCTAAGGCATGTATTCAGGTACGACTGTAGATAACTTGAGTAAATCCATATTACCCCCAAAGAGTAAACAAAGAAGCTTGGATTATATAACTTGGGGTATCCCCTCCTCCCGTTGAGGCAATGATATCGTTTAACATAGAGATATCTATCTTTATTACAATCAGAGCATCTCTAAGGAATGACGAATTTTGCAGCTTCTTCCTAATTTAGACATTATAGACTCAATCTGATACTATTTTGTCAGTGTTTAGGTAGATTGCCGTTATATTTTGAGTGAGTGTTGTAAGCTTCCATTTCCATATTTTCTTACTTTGACGTTCACAGAAATAAGTTCATTCAAAATCTGGTTCGACTGGTTGGTGAGAGTTTACAGGGGAAACGCTCCAGGGTTATGACGTACAAAGTCATATGCAGCTCCATTCTTTACATCTCTAATTTGAGGTATTTCCTCAAATGTATGGAAGTTAGGAGGAGAATCAATCATCCACTCTAATGTAAATGAGCCACGAAACCCTCGCTCAGCTGTTCGCTCATTAATATCTTCCCACACATTTTTCCCGACTGGTTCTCCATGAAAAAAAGTTTCATAGAGAATATAAATAAATAAAACAATACCTATGGTAGTCACATAACTACCGAAACTTGCAATATAATTCCACCCTGAAAAGGCATCAGGGTAGTCTGGTATTCGTCTTGGCATACCTGCTAATCCTAAGAAATGCATAGGGAAGAATGTTAAATTAACTCCTACGAAAGTAATCCAAAAATGGACTTGACCAAGGATTTCAGGATATTGAACTCCAGACATCTTACCGATCCAAAAATAGAATCCACTAAATAAACCAAAAACTGCTCCCATACTTAAAACGTAATGGAAATGTGCGACAACGTAATAAGTATCGTGTAACCCTATATCAATACCAGCATTAGCTAGTACGATACCTGTCAGACCTCCAAATGTAAATAGGAATAAGAAACCTAAGGTAAATAACATCGGTGTCTTAATGTGGATTGATCCACCCCACATTGTAGCTAACCAACTGAAAATTTTAATTCCAGTAGGTACTGCAATTATCATTGTTGCTGATGTAAAATATGCTCGTGTATCCACATCTAAACCTACTGTAAACATGTGATGAGCCCACACAATGAATCCTAAAATACCAATAGAGGCCATTGCATACACCATACCATGATACCCAAATATTTCTTTGTTTGCAAATACTTGAATAACATGGCTTACAATACCAAAAGCTGGTAAGATTAAAATATAAACTTCAGGGTGACCAAAAAACCAGAAAAGATGCTGGAAAGTAATGGGATCACCACCTCCAACGTAGTCAAAAAAACACGTATTAAAATTACGGTCTGTTAGTAACATAGTAATTGCACCTGCTAGTACAGGTAACGATAAAAGTAATAACCACGCTGTAATAAAGATCGACCATACGAATAATGGTACACGATGCCAGAACATACCTGGACATCTCATGTTATAAATTGTAACAATAAAATTAATTGCTCCGGCAATACTTGAAGCACCTGCAATATGTAAGCTGAAGATAGCAAAATCAACAGATAAGCCTGGATGACCTGCTAAACTACTTAAAGGAGGATATATTGTCCATCCTGTACCTACACCACCTTGATAACTTCCTGATAGAAGTAATAGGATTAGAGCAGGCACTAATAACCATAAACTCATATTGTTAAGTCTCGGGAAAGCCATATCCGGAGCCCCGATCATAATAGGAACAAACCAATTACCAAAACCACCAACCATTACTGGCATCACTAAAAAGAAAATCATAACTAAAGCGTGTGCTGTTACGATTACGTTATACATCTGATTACCAGGTAATACCTGAGGGCCTGGTGCAGCTAATTCCATTCGTAATAAAATAGATAGGAATGTACCTAAAATACCTGCAAAAAAACCGAAAATTAGGTAAAGCGTACCAATATCTTTATGGTTAGTTGAATAAAACCACCTTTTTATACCTAGGAAACGCCCTTGTACAAAGTGGCTTTCAATTCCTAGCGGGCCTGGTAATAGTAAAAAAATCATGAATATAGATAAAATCGAATAAAAGGTTAAAAGAATTGAATTCATTATATTTTGTAAGAAGGGTTATCACACGTAAGCATGTGATATTCTATTATACCAAGAATTGGTAAAAGTAAAAGAAAATACACGAAATAGAAAATAGTGGCAGCTTGACCTATTTCATAATAAGGTGTTTCAGGAATACAGCCACCAATCCACCCTAAAATAAGGTAGTCCATAAATAATAACCAAAAGAAGAACTGATGAATTGGTCGGAATACTGAACTGCGGATTGGAGAAAGATTTAGAAAGGGAATAAAAAAAAGGATTACTAAAGCTCCGAACATGGCAAGCACACCAAAAAGCTTATCTGGTATAGATCGTAATATAGCATAAAATGGCAAAAAATACCATTCAGGTACTATATGAGCCGGCGTTACCATAGGATTTGCTTCAATATAGTTATCTGAGTGCCCTAGGTAGTTAGGATACTTAAACACAAAAAAGGAGTAGATCGTAAATAAAATAATCCATCCAAAAATGTCTTTTGGAATGAAAAATCTGTAAAACGAAACTTTATCAATTTTTGTATAAATACCTATCGGGTTAGAAGACCCTTTTCTATGAAGTACGATAATATGCGCAAGCACTACCGCAACTATTGCGAAAGGTAGAAGATAGTGTAAACTAAAAAAACGGTTTAGGGTAGCATTATCTACACAAAAACCACCCCAAATCCAAATCACTAAGGATTCACCAACAACGGGGATCGCGGAAAAAAGGTTAGTAATAACGGTTGCCAATTCTCGAAATTTAACTTGAAGGAACCTCAAACTCTCTTGTTAAATTCACTGTACTTTAATACCTAAAGGATTTATTTAAAGCCCTAGACCTGAGAAGGGAGAAGCCGACTGTACATTAAGCATCATTTCAGACACCCATTGATGAGCCAGTCTGTAGCGGTTTTACACAAAACCGACGGTCTGGATTAGTTTGAGAGATATCTTTGACCGTTTACATCAATATTGCAATAACGAAAATATTTTGCTTTTTTGTGCAAATTACGCAAAATTTAGCGCTATCACTATGGAAAAATTTAAGGTGTTATATGGATCTTTTTTAGCATAGAATTAACCATGAAAGGCTTTACTAAAGCCTGAAGGATAGGTAAAGATTGTTTATGTATATATAAACAATACTGCTGCTTAAAAGTTTTTTTTGAAAAACCAGATTTATTTGGTTTACTTACAATACCATATTGCTCCTTCAGTACCTCACATAATAATGAAATATCGTCTTCGGAAAAACAGTTTGTGGCAATCTTGACACCCCTCGAACAGGCTCCGCCATCATCTGAAATCCAAATGGCTAAAGCTAATGGCGTTAAATACTTCTCCAAATATATTTTTTTTGGGACCTGTTTAATTCCATCCTTATAAAAGCAGTCGATTAACCAGTTAAAGCTTGAGAAACTATAAGTACGTATTTTACGGTAAAATCGAACTTTATTATTTTTCCCTATACGGAGTTTGGACTTTGGTTTTATACCACTACAATAACCTCGAATGCTCAACAACTTATGAACCCAAAAAAGATACTCTTGATTCGAATTTTCTTGCTGTAAAACTATCCGAGATTTTCCGCTTCGCTTTTCGCCATAAGAATCGCCTAAAAGACTTCCGAAAAGACAACCTAAAACCTTAATATCGTGAGGACCATAAAAACTCATAATTTTTCCATTTTGGGCACAACTAAATACCCCAAAAACTCATTTGACCCCACGGTAAAACATAACCAATAAAGGCCGTTGCCATCATTAAAATAAAAATTCCAACACCTAAACACCATGTTAATGCCCGCGGACTTTGGTATGAACCGTAGTATAAACCACGAAATAAATGAAGGTAGACTACTAAGAAAAAAAAACTGGCACCATTGGCATGTAGATATCTTAAAAGCCATCCATTATTCACATCTCGCATGATATGCTCAACACTTAGAAAAGCTAAATCAACATGTGGAACATAATGCATTGCCAATGCAATTCCCGTTATTAATTGTACTACTAAAAAAATACCTGCCGCTGATCCAAATCCCCACATATAAGTAAAATTGACAGGCGTAGGATAATCAATTAGATGAGCTGTTAATATAGAAACAAAGGGTTTATTTAAAAAACGCATAACTTTATTTACCTCCCCACCAATAAACTACAACAAATAAAAATAGCCATACAACATCAACAAAATGCCAATACCATATAGCCCCCTCAAAGCCTACATGATGCTTAGGCTTAAAATGGCGACGTCCCATTCGAAATAGGCAAGCCGCTAACCATATTGTACCTACAATTACATGAAAACCATGAAAGCCTGTTAACATATAAAAACAAGTTCCGAAAATACTATCCGAAATCGTAAACGTAGCATGGCGATATTCAAAAACCTGTAGCGCTGTGAATATTATAGCTAAAATTATAGTTAGCTGTAATGAATAAGTAGCCTGTGCTAGCTCACCTGCTGCTATTGCATAATGTGACCAAGTAACAGTTGCTCCTGATGATAATAGGATAACCGTATTAGCTAACGGGATACCCCAAGGTGATATCACATCAATACCTTCTGGTGGATATTGCTGGAAAATCCATATAGAAGGAGATAGACTTGAGGCAAAAAATGCCCAAAAAAATGAAAAGAAAAACATTACTTCTGAAGTAATGAATAGTTTAATTCCTGTTTTGTGTGAAAATTGTACACGCTCTGTATGATAACCCATATATGTACTTTCTAATACAATAACACGAAACCAATCAACCATTATCCAAATAAGCCAAGAAAAACCCAAAGGTAAAATAAACATCCATACAGGATGACCATGCATATAGAATACAGTACCTGTTGTTATCATAAGTAAAGCAAAACTTATAACAAAAGGTTGGGGACTTGGATCAACTAAATGATAGGGATGACGAATATATTCTACACTCGATGATGACATAATTTTATTAGATTTAGTAATATAATAGTAGAAATAGGCGAGGAATAGGCTTTTATATAGTAACAAACTTGTCGGGCCGTTTGGTTAGCAATAATTATTAAGATTTCTTCCCATCTTATATGCTGCAAGCATATTAGGGGAACTACGTGAAATTACGTCATCTTTATAAAATGTACTTACCCGTAAAGCTAGTTTAGAGATATTCACTGACGTTTTACTTAAACCCGCTGTATGTTTAATATACGCTTGTCGAGATAAAAACTTACGATCAAAATACATCTTATTTTATTTAGTTATCCTCAGATAACTTTAAATTTACCCAAGTTAAAAACTCCCCTGGTAAAATTGAGTGGACAACGATAGGCATCATACCATGACTTTGACCACAGATCTCACTACATTGCCCTGTGAACATACCAGGCCGCTTGATATATATTGCAGCTTGATTTAAGCGACCAGGTACAGCATCTACTTTAACACCTAGTGAATTTACAGACCAACAGTGCAAAACATCCATTGATGTAACTAATAATCGAATATGCATCTGGATAGGCAAGACTACGGCATTATCCACTTGTAGCATACGAAGTTCTCCTGGTTTTAAATCTGTTACATCTACCAGGTAACTTTCTATACCAATACCTTTTTTACGGTCTACACTAACAAAATCGTCGTACTCGTAACACCAATACCATTGGTGCCCGATTGCTTTAATCGTTAATGCTGGATCTACAACTTCATCCATGGCATAAATTAATGCTAAAGAGGGACCTAAAATCGCAGCTACTATAACACTAGGGATTATTGTCCAAACAGTTTCTAAAACAGGATGCTTTGTAAAATTTGATGGTACAGGGTTTTTTCTAAAAGAAAATAATTGAACTGTACGAAGCAGCATCCATAACACAAATATTGCAATAAAAATAACGATAAACATCAAATCATGATGTAAATTTATAATACCTTCCATTAAAGGAGTTGCGGGATCTTGAAATGACATTTGCCAAGCCTCTGGTGAGTCACAATCCACGTTAATTATTAAAAAACTTAAACTAAAGATTAAAAAACTACTTATAAAAAACTTAATATTCATTTATTTATCATTGCTCCGATGGAGCCTTAAAGCTAAAAAGACAAGGTTTCTAAAATAACAACTATCTATCTACCTCCCCGAAAACTATATCTTGTGTTCCGATAATTGTTACAACGTCAGCCAGCATATGGCCTCTGGCCATAACGTCAAGACCTTGTAAATGAGCAAAGCCTGGGGCACGTATTTTACAACGATAAGGACGTGCTGTTCCATCGCTTACTAAAAAAACACCGAACTCACCTTTTGGTGCTTCTACAGCCTGGTAAACCTGCCCTGAGGGTATATTAAATCCCTCTGTATAATATTTGAAATGATGAATTAAGGATTCCATATCACTCTTTAAATTAAACCGGGAAGGAGATACGTACTTGGTATCTGTACTTTTTATAGGACCTTCCGGCATTTGGTTTAGACATTGGAGAATAATGGATAAACTTTCACGCATTTCTTGTACACGAATTAGGTAACGATCATAGCAATCCCCTGCTGTTCCTACAGGTATATTGAAGGACATCTTATCATAAACCTCATAAGGACGATCCTTACGTAGATCCCAGTTTATACCAGAACCACGCAACATTACACCTGTAAATCCCCAAGCTTTAGCAAGCTCTAGTGGTACTACACCAATATCTACCAATCTTTGCTTCCATATACGATTATGAGTCAATAGTTCTTCGATTTCATCAATACGAGAACTGAATTGAATAACAAAGCTATATATATCATCTAGTAAACCTATAGGTAAATCTAAAGACACACCACCAGGTCGAATATATGCTGCATGCATACGAGCACCGGATACTCGCTCATAGAATTCCATTAATTTTTCACGCTCTTCAAAAGCCCATAATAAAGGTGTTAAAGCACCCACATCTAGAGCATGACAAGATACAGCTAAAAGATGATTAAGAACTCGTGTTATTTCTGAAAAAAGCACTCGAATATAACTTGCCCTTTCTGGGATTTCTATATCAGCTAGAGTTTCGATTGCCATAGAATAACAGTGTTCTTGAATCATCATAGACACGTAGTCTAGTCTATCAAAATAAGGGAGACCCTGTAAGTAATTCTTATTTTCTAGTAATTTTTCTGTACCACGATGCAGTAATCCTACATGTGGGTCAGCGTAAGTTATAGTCTCTCCATCAAGCTCTAGAACTAGACGTAGCACACCATGCGCTGCAGGGTGCTGGGGACCGAAGTTAATCGTAAAATTTTTTAATTTACGTACACGATTTTTCATCATCTTTATTCAATACTTCTAATGAAGGTATATACCTTCTTTAAGATATAAGCAAACAAGCACAACAAACACATAAGCTTGCACAAAAGCAATACCTGATTCTAAAACCATGACACAGAAAATCACAGATAAAATACCTATTGTTGCTGAGAATATTGAGTTTGCAAAGGCAATCCAACTAAAAGATACTAAAATCTTTAATAAGGCATGCCCTGACATCATATTTGCAAATAGTCGGACAGCTAAACTGATTACCCGAAAAAAATATGAAATAGCTTCAATCATGACAATAAGTGGAGCTAAGGCTAAAGGAGCATCCTTTGGGTAGAATAATGTTAAGAAATGTAACCCGTGTATATTTACGGCAAGGATATTAATACCTGCGAATAAGGCTAAACCTAAGCCAAATGTAATTGTTATATGACTTGTCACTGTAAAAGAAAAAGGAACTAAACCTACAAAATTACAAGCTACTATGAATACAAAAGTAGTAAAAAGAAGTGGGTAGAAAAGATTAACACCACGACCTATTTGTTGAATTGCAATTTCAGAATATACAAACGAGTAAAGCTTTTCAGCAAGAGCTTGCCATGGCTTTGGAAATACTCTTGTTGAAAAAGTTGATAATTCGAAGGTTATAACTAAAACAACAACACATGTTGCTAAGTAGAACATACCAGTAGAAAAACTATATAAATACATCATAGATGCACTGGTAGGAGCAACATCACCAAAAAAAAACATCATCATAGGACTTACTTCGAATTGTTCTAGTGGAGAATATATCATAAATTTAATTTTTACGTTTTTTTAGAAAATAATTGGACTGTAGATAGAGCTCTAGTGACTTGGAGATAAGCATCTTGTTTTTTACTTGGTAAAGGTATATGACGTAACGTTAAAACGATAGCCCCCACCATAGCAATGAATAAGGCGTAGCCTGCTAGCAAGAAAGGATAACCATAACTAGTGAATAAAAGGGTACCTAACATCTCAGTATTTTCAGCAGCAGATAATAGCCAAAAAAAAGAAGCGTTAGACGAACTTTCACTTAGACTATAGTAATTATCACTTTCAAGATGTAAGATTACGAAAAGAAATAAGGATAAAAATAAAGCTAAAACTAGAAACCCCAAGGGCGCAAAGCGGAGATCTTTTTTTAGCCAAGGAATAAATCGAATATTAAGCATCATCACAACGAATAAAAACAATACCGCGATAGCACCTACATAAACTATTAAAAATACCATAGCCAAAAACTCACACCCTAAATACAATAAGATTGCTGAAGCTACACAAAAAGAAAAGATTAAAAAAAATACGGCATAAACAGTATTCATCGTTAAAACAACGAATAATGCGCAAGAAATCATAAGAGAATACAGAAATACAATTGCAAAGGAAAAATTCATCTTTAAATTATATTTAGTGCGGCTACTAGGTCAGCATATGTAGTATGTTGAGCTAAAAATATCTCAACCTGCTCTGGAGAAAGTAAATAATGATAATTATTTACTTGTAATTGGAAACTGAAGATATATCCTGAAATAAATAACAGAAAACCTAATGATAAAGGTAAAAAAACCTTCCACCCTATATACATTAGTTGATCATACCTAAATCTGGGTAAAACTGCACGGGTAGCAACAAAGAAAAAAGCCATCGCTGAAACTTTTATCCCCGTCCATAAGTACCCTGGTACTAATTTAAAAAGCGACCCTACTACAATACTGGCAAAAGGCCATAACCATCCTCCTAAAAAAAGTATGGTTGTAAACACGCTAATCAACAACATATTACCGTATTCACCCAAAAAAAATAATGCAAACCCCATAGCGGAATATTCAACATTATACCCTGCGACTAACTCCCCTTCCGCCTCTGGTAAATCAAATGGAGCCCTATTCGTTTCTGCTAAAGCAGAAATCAAAAACATAAGGAAGGTAGGAAACAAAGGGATAAGAAACCAGCAACCAGATTGGGAAATAACAATTTCTGATAATCTTAAGGAATTTGTTATAATAAGAACTGATAAAATAATCAATCCAAGTGAAACCTCATATGAGATCATTTGACCAGCAGAGCGGAGTGCTCCTAAAAAAGCATATTTAGAATTACTTGCCCACCCCGCTGTTATAATTCCATACACACCCAATGACGATACTCCTAACAAATAAAGTACCCCTACATCCATATCAATAAAAGTAGAACCAAAATCAAATGGTATCACAGCCCACGACATTAAGGATAACTGAAATGTGACAATAGGACCTATTATGAAAAGAACAGTGTTCGCCGAACTTGGAAGTACAGTTTCTTTGATAAGCAGTTTTAACCCATCAGCCAGTGGTTGTAATAAGCCAAAGAACCCTACAACATTAGGTCCTCGACGCTGTTGCATCGATGCCATAATTTTTCGTTCAGCTAATGTAAAATAAGCCACTGCGGCTAATAAAGGTACAATAAGACTAATAATTTTGATAATTTGTTCTATAATAATCATCTAAATTTTGTTTTTCTTAGATAATGAAAGGAATACTACTAGAGACAGACTCTTTAGCCTTTGTAAACTGATGGATAGGTTCTAGAGTTAGAGTGCAACCTTGCATATCTAATGTTAGACTTTTCTTTTCAAAGAAAGAAGGCATTGGTAGAATAATATTAGACACACTAGCACCTACCTCATAATGATGCCCATAATAGTATGCTCTCCCTACTTGATTTGAAATATAAGGATACGAATCAAAACCCACAAAGAAACTAGAGTTAAAAAGAGATTTTCTAAAAGTAATATTACTAAAGGGTTCACGTATTCCCATATCAAACGAGGCGACCTGATTTGAATAGGCTGGAAATACATTCACTTTAGGGCTAGTTGTATCAAGGTAAGCAAACTCTTTAGAAGTACAAGTACTTGAAGAGAGAGCTTTTAACCACTTATCTAATAACAGATCAATGTTTGATGAATCTTCACGTTGATTCGTGTTGATCCCTTTTAGAATTGAAAGGTTTTTTATCCCTGCTAATTCTTTACATAACGGATTTCTACCTTCCATTAGAGTTAGTAAACTATGCACAGAACTACCTAAACTTATAAAGGACTTGTCACACTGAGAGCCTACCTGATAAACTTTTAAAGTCCCTTCACTCATGCGTTGTTTAATATAACCATAAAAAACAGCACCTTCTTTTTTTGGATTACAATTAATAAGAATACACGCTTCTTTTTCTTTTAAGCTTTCAATCCTTTCATTATACAAAAAATTACTTCGAAAATCGATATCTATAGAAAAGAAGGGATAGTTCAATAACCAACAGCCTCCTCCCTGCTTTAAAAAGTTACCATAAGTTTGACCAATACTATAAAGGTCGACTAAATTACCAACACAGTAAAGTGTCGTATTTGAGAACGCTAAATCTAACTTTATGAGCTTGAATGAAGATGCCCAGTCTAGTTCTTTTAGTAGTCCTTCAGAATAAAGTAAGGGTGTCGATAAACGCTGATAAGACAAACCATCAAAACTAAATCGGGCCTTATCTGATATCCAGTTAGCTTGGTGGGTCCGTTTTAAAGGTAATACGCGAGAAATTTCAACACCACGTATTTCTAAGGTTAGGGCGGTACCTACACCATCAAACAAGTCAACAGAATTTACCTTTTTTGATTCCCAACTACGCGTGGTAAAAGCACTTGGCTTTGACGTTAATGCACCTACAGGGCACAGATCGATAACATTACCTGAAATTTCTGATTTAAATAATTTTTCCACGTAAGTACCTACTTCGGTACCTCTACCACGGCCGAAAGTACCTAATAGTGATACACCCGCGACCTCAGATGCAAAACGGATACATCGTGTACAATGAATACACCGCGTCATAACGGTTTTTATGAAAGGACCAATATCTTTATCTTCTACGGCACGTTTAATACCTAAAAAGCGTCCATGTGTTGCTCCAAAATATTGCGCTTGGTCCTGTAAATCACATTCACCTCCTTGATCACAAATCGGACAATCTAGTGGATGATTTACGAGTAAATGTTCCATAACGCCTTGTTGTGCCTTTCTTACAGTAATGGAGTCTGTAAATATACGCATATTACCCGCTATAGGCATCATACAAGCGGCAGCTAATTTTGGGGATCCCGCTACAGCTACTAAACACATACGGCAATTACCTGCTACTGATAAATCAGCGTGGTAACAAAAGCGTGGAATAAAAATGCCTGCTAACTCGGCTGCTTGTAATATAGTATAACCTGACGGCACTTTAATTTCTTGATCATCAATTGTAACAATCAAATTTAAAACATTCATTTCGACTATTCTAACACATTACGGATGATGGGATTTGAACCCATACGAAATATTTCACTAGAGCCTAAACCTAGCATGTCTACCATTTCCATCACATCCGTCCGAATGGTATGACTCGAACATACGGCCTCCTATTCCCAAAACAGGCACGCTACCAACTGCGCCACATTCGGTTATCTATAGGTATATTCAACCAAAAGATTATGAGCGATAATGGATTCCCATTTATCACCATTATCTAGCAGTTTTGCTTTATTATAGAGCAACTCTTCTCGAGTTTCTGTTGCAAATTCAAAATTGGGACCTTCTACTATAGCATCTACAGGGCAGGCTTCCTGACAAAACCCACAGTAAATACATTTTGTCATATCAATGTCATACCGAGTAGTTCGCCTACTCCCATCACTTCGCATTTCATTTTCAATAGTTATAGCCTGTGCTGGGCAGATAGCTTCGCAGAGTTTACAAGCGATACATCTTTCTTCACCTGTAGCATAGCGACGCAAAACATGCTCACCTCTAAACCGCGAGCTTAAAAACCCCTTTTCGAAGGGATAATTCAAAGTTACTTTTTTTCTAAAAAAGTACTGTATACCTAAAGTAAAGCCTCTTAAAATCTCGGTCAAAAAAAGGGATCGTACTACAAAATCTAATTTCATTCAAATATTCCTTTTAGGATAAAATGGCCAGTTTTTTTACAGTATGTCCATTAGTATGAGTACGCTGGCCACGTACAGGAAGACGTAATTTATGGCGCATACCCCGATAACAACCTATTTCTGATAGTGTACCTAAAAAATTTTGGATCTTACGCTTACGGTCCAAATCTAAAACAAAAATATATGACATATATTCTTTAAGAATATAAACATCATTACGTGATAACATATTTACACGTATATCAAAACCAAAACCAAGCTGTTGCATAATAAAAAAACTACGGGAAAACCCTACACCCTTTATAGTTTTTAATGAAGTAAGTAATTGCTTATCCTTTTTTAAAGCTGTACCAAAAAGAAAAACCATCTTATATTAACGCTTAAACTGACCTTTACCTTCTTTTCGTAAAATTTTATGACCCAACCAAACGAGACCTTTCCCTGTATATGGAGAAACAGGTCTGTATTTTATAATTTTAGAGGCCAAATTTTTTGAATCAAATAATGTTGAAGAAAAAAAAGATATAGTATGCTGTCTTTGCGATTTACGGACAAAAATTTTTATTTCATTAGGGCACCCTACAATAATCTTATTACTATGACCTAAATTTAAATCAAGATCTTTCCTAATTACACTTGCTCGATAACCCATACCTATTAGCGAGAGTGAGCTATATGAAGGGTATTCTAACCTAGAAATAAACTGACGCAAAAAGACAAATAATGAGCCAAACCGGACTTTAATTTTGTTCAAATTTTTGCTTTTACCTGCATTTAGTTTTAGGCGATAGAGTATCTGTAAACGTTGACCTTTTTTTATTAGGATACAGTCCTTTTGATACATAGAAAATTGCAACCGGCCGTAGTAAGATATAAACACTATACTGTTCTTTGCTTCATCAAAACTATAAAGAAGCTCAGAGCTAAGCAATAACTCTTTAGAATAACTTTTACTCATCAATAATATATTACACAAATAATACGCCCACCCACACCTTTTTCTAAAGCAAACTGGTGGGATATTATACCAAACCATGGATTATATAAAAGTGCAACACATGGCCCTTTACGTACAATATAATTTAATAATTTTTCGTAGGAAAAAGTAAGATATGAATTCTTAGGTAAAACATAAATCTTACTGATACATCCAGCTAAGTTATAATGTGGGGTAACTACTATACGGTTCTGCCCTAAATCTTGACGATAACTTAAAATTATTCCTTTACTATGTAATATTTCAAGCACTTTTAATAAAACCTTTGTTCTCTTTATATAGACAACCGATTTTTGTGTAGAGATACCAAAAAATAATTGAGATAAACCTTTTTCTAAATCTAACTTCATTACCAAGAACTTTTTCGTACACCTCTTAAAACACTACGTAAAAAAAAATTACGTAAAATAATTCTTGAAAATCCAAATCTACGGTGTGTTGCCTTAGATCTTCCTGTGATTACACATCTATTTGAAATACGCGACGAGTAACCTATACGTTTTGCATAGCGTGCTAATATAATATTTAGGAGTAGATTGGAAGTATTTTTTCGTAAATACAACAATATACGCCGCGTTACCTCACCTTCAGAAAATCTAATTCGTTTTATTCTGTCAAAGCGTAATTTACTTTTCATTTAATCTCTATAGCGAAACTTTAAGGGAAATAGGCCTAAACGAGCAAAAAAATTTGAATAAACACGTGGATCTGTATTATTCGATAAAGTACAAGTTATATCTAACCCTGAAAACCGTCTTAGATATAGGGCTACAGATTCTAAATATCCAAAATCTTCTAATTGGTCAAAGCCTATGTATATATTTCTTTTTTTATCATCAAGAGAAACCTTTAACTGAGAGGCGTTATAATGGGAGTTCATTGCAACACTAAAAATATAGTCTAGAAAAAAGTAACGATATTGCTTTATAAGCCTAGCTTTACAACCAACAAACATCCCTTTTCGTACCTTATAGTGAGCGATAGATTTACGCGCCTTTAGAAGACTAGGTTTCCTACCCGTTAGCAAAAACATTGTATTGTACACCAAACCTAAAGACTTTAAATCTTTTATAGCCGGGGTATAATTCATATGGATTATTATCTTTTTTAACACAGGGACTCTATAAAAATTATGGAGTGAATTTTTCCTAATTAAATCTATATTATTTTGTTGTAGAATAGCTTGCAGACGAGAGTTTCCTACTAAATTCTTCATAATTTTCTATGTAATAAAATAGCTAACCGCCCATATCTAGAATGCCTTAATTCTTGCATACCTATACCACGCATACGTGAACCGCGGGGTACTAACTTTTCTTTAAGTATAATCCCCAAATTTCGGGATACCCTTATATTTCGACCATTTTTTCGACTATGGGCGTATTTCGTAGCCAAAATAAGTGCATCAACAAGCATACCCTTTTTAAATTTTGAGGTCGGTAATGCACTACGTACAACCGCTTTAATCACTGATAAAGAGCACGCTGATTTTTTAATTGAAGGAAAAATACCTATACATTTAACTGTTAAAATACCTGTATTATCAACAATATCTAAATAAGAATCTTTTTTTATCATAATTTTATTTTAAGTTTGTTCATGACGAAACCTTGCTCTTGTAAAAATTGTCGTCCGGCATGCTAATTTTTTTTGGGCATATACCAATGCTTTATGTGCTTTTGATAGCTCAACACCACGAAGCTCGTATAAAACATAACCTGGTTTAACTATAAAAATAAGTTTATCTAGGCTACCTTTACCTTTACCCATTCTTACCTCGAGAGGTTTCGCTGTAACAATTCGATCAGGTTTTCCGTTTACAAAGACCCGTACAGAAGATTTACGCTTTATAATACGCCCTATAGCAATGCGACCCGCTTCCAATTGTGTTGAGGTCACATAGTTGGTCTCAACAACCTTTAATGCTATATTACCTTTCAGGTTAAAGATACTTTTTGCAATACTTTTTTCTTTTGAATAAGGTTTAAAAGGCTTACGATATTTAAAATTAATATTCATACTAAAAATAATGAGATTTCCATAGAAAGATATACCAAAAATCAAAATCATCGACTTTTGGTTGTAACATTTTATTCATCGAGCCATTACGCTCGACACTGTAAACCATATCATAAAAAAGAGTTGATTTTATTACCTTCATGCTAATTTACGTCGTAGATTTAATAATATAAACCGGGATAACAGTTTTCGAAGAATAATATGTAAACAAAAAAAAATAATCATGATAATATTACTTATATAAGGTACTTTTAGTGATATAAGTTTATACACGAAAGAACTAAGGTATAAACCGCTATATAAGGTAAACAATAAAGGCAAATTTTTAGACCTAAACTCCGTTAGAAGTTTTAAATTCAACGGTGTAAGAGGTAATCGAAGTAAAGCACACTTATGCGTCGCAATACCCCGAAGATAGAAATGAGCTCCTGATGATACCAAAGGTGTTACACGTTTAGTTAAGTCAATTAAACTTGACTTTTTGAAAGGATAAAGTTTACCCTTACTTTTTAGGGAAAGGGTGGTTAGTAAATTCAAATCGCTAGAGCAAGGAACAAACACTACTAATACTATAAAATTTTTTGATATGCTTTGCTCAAATAAAATTGATCGAAACAAATAACTGGAATAGTCATATTTTAGAGAAGATAATTGATTCATTAATTTTTTGTTAATTTTGATGTGTAGGCCCAAACCTCAAAATGTACTAAACCACTACGAGTGACTGCAGTAAAGGTACCATAATCTACGGAATAATCAATTGTTTGATATGGTAAAAACCCTTTTTTTAGAGCAAAAAAGCGTGAGCGTTTACCTCCCACTCGTGACATTTTACCCACCCATCTAAGCTTCAGCCCACACAGATTAAGTGATACAGGATCATATAATGAATCAGGCTTTAATAAAGCTCGGCGTATTATATGAAAAAACCAGCCTTTTGTTGTTTTTTCCCACCAATTATATCGTGCGGGCGGATGTAAAAAAGTTTTTTTACGCTGACCTGTCTTTTTTTTATAACGTTGCCGCATTAGTAAAATTCCTAATCCTTTAGATAAAAATTTAGGGTTAATTTGGATATTATTACCCTCTAACAAATGGGTAAACAACTTAATTTGTGTGTTTTTTAGTCCTAAAATGCGTGATACCCCAATTCTTGTTATCTGTAAAAAACGGTCATACCATAAAGAAGTAAGTTCATAAGGAAGATTTACTACAAAAATATGAATGAAGGTATTTGTTCGTGTATGTTTGATTATGACATCTAAGAGGAACTTGGTAGAAAGTAACTTTGAACAACACCCATACACATATTCTCTGACAAGTAAATCCTTATTAACAAGATAATTGTACGAAAATCTATTGGTCCACCAGACAGAACTCCATCCTGTATGAACACCTAGACGAATAACTATAGGTTTACTTTTACTCATTATTTTTTTTTCTTTTTTATAGTATTTTTTTGTTGTTTTATTTTGGGTTTAAAATTTTTACGTGAAGGAGAAAATTCACCAAAACAGAAACCAAGATGAGCTTCCGTCGGTTCTATTAAAAAAAAACGTTTACCATTATAAATTTTACAAATTTTACCTAAAAAAAAAGGTACAATTCTCATTGCACGTGAGTAAATTAATAATGTTTTTTTACTTTCTAATGTTTTATCTAAACTTAATCTAACTAAATGATGAGAAAAAAAAATACCTTTATATGACGAGCGGCTAATTATTAATATATTGCTTAAAAATACTTAATTTACGTGCGACTAAACGCTTTCGTTTTGAGCTTACAGTGGGTTTACCCTTAGTCAGTTTTCCCCATGGTGATACAGAAGGTCTACCTGAGGCTCTTTTACCTTCACCCCCACCATGAGGATGATCCACTGGATTCATAGCCACACCTCTAACAGTAGGACGAATTCCTGCTCGACGATTACGACCAGCAGTACCCATAATTTGGCGTTTATGATAACCATTGGAAGAACGACCATAAACTCCACGGGCATTTACAGATACCTTGTAGAAACGCTTTGATGGTAATTGTATCAAAGCAACTAAATTATCATAATCAATAAATTTTAGCAAGCATGAGGTTCCTGCAGCCTTTGCGAAAGTACCTCCGAAACCAGGATCCTTCTCAACATCGTATATAGCTAAGCCTGGTCTCATAGAGCGTAGTAAAGCAGAAAATCCAAGCTTTAGTAGAACATTACGACGAGTCTCTGAGTGAGAATAATTACGTAGTACATCTCCTTTTTTGACCCCCTCAGGCGCAATTATATAGGAAAGAATACCGAAGGGGTAACTGACTAAAGCAATAAAAGCTGTTCTCGTAGCAACAGGGCATCTTTCAAGTTGTATTACCACTAATGTAGAGTATAAGTCTCGATTAAAGTCCACGTATCTATGAAGCTTTTTTGAACCACCACCCTTATGTCGAACACATATACGACCTTGTGAATTCCGACCAGCCATACTTGTTCGATAATATAAAAGTTTTCTTTGAATCGTTTTGGACGTAGGACTTTTTATAACTAAACTATGTCTAGTAGACACTTTTAAAAATATATTATAATCTTGCATTTACTTTTTTTCTAAACTTCTCTTTCTAAGTCGTTTACCTAACCTTACACGTTTTTTAAAAGTTTTACCTAACTTTTTAAGTAAAAAATACTTAGCCTTACGTCGTGAAAAACGTAACGTACGTGCAAGTTTATAACGTTCTAGATTATTACTCATTATTACACTATAGCCTTTTCGTACAATATCTTGAATAAACACTAAGTGCCGCTTTACAAAATTTGTACGATTTTTGACACCTACCACTCTATGAGAGGTACGTAATAAAATCTTAATACTTCGACGTATACCTGTTTTTTGCGGTAAAAATACTGGCCTTTCTACAATTTTTCTAAATCTTTTACGTCGCCCCACTTTACGTGTATTAATCCATAAAAAAGGGCGTAAAAGAATTACCGCACGCTTAACAAATGGCTTTGGTGAAAATCCATCTTCTTTTAATAGGATACCCATTGAGATCAAATCATTAAAAGTACGTGAGGCTAAACCATGTTTTTGGCTTATTCTTGCTAATTTTCTAAAATAAGATAATTTTTCTAAAATTGTACTAGTTTTTTTCATTAGACCATCTTTGAAAAATGACGCTTCAATCTACGAAGCTGATAACGCAATTCACCCTTTTTTCTTGGGCGAGGTGTACCATATTTTGAACGACTCCTTCGTTTTTGTGCCAAAAATTGGCAATCAAAATGTCCGCGTACGATATGATACTTAACACCGGGTAAATCTTTAACACGTCCCCCACGAACTAACACAACAGAGTATTTTTGTAGTTTATGTCCCTCACCGGGAATATAAACTGTGACATGATGCTTTGTTGTTAGACGGACATTCGCCACCTTACGCACTGCGGAATTAGGTTTACGAGGGGTCTTTGTATAAACTTTTGTACAAACACCTTGCTTGAAGGGTGCACACCTTGCTTCCTCCTTATTTAAAGATTTATATATTTTAGATTTTAAAGCACGGGTTTTATAAGGACGAAATTTACTTTTACGTACTTTTTTAGATAATTGATTTATAGTAACCATATTATAATTGTTGAAAGTAGAAGAGACTTAAACTCATATATTAATCTTTTCTTGGATTACGCTCTTATTAAGCTACTACTTTTTAGTATAAAATTAGCTAAACACATTACTATGCGTACACTCTTTACCTATTAGTATCTGTTCTAGTCTAGAACGATTTACAAAAGATTATCTTGGTATATCTTTCTCACTTATATGCTTTCAGTGATTATGAATTCTAAATTTAGCTACTCAGCATTGCTTTTGATAAAACAACTGAAACACCATTGATTTAGTTAGCTTGGTCCTCTCGTACTAAAGCTATATTACCGCAATCTTTACAAAAATAGAAGATAGAAACCGAACTGTCTCACGCATGAAAATCTTCTTGTTTCTAAGAAGCATGGACTATATCTTCATCCTTCTAAAAGAAGGAGCCGGCGTATTATAGGTTTTCTAATCAAAAAACCTATCTTTTCTTTTTTAAGAAAAAGTCTCTACAGGGGCATTATTTTTTAGTAAGTTACCATAAGTAGAACAAACAACTTTTGAGGTAATTGTTCTTTTCTTCGAATAATTAAGTTGTTCAAAACGCAACGCTTTCACACCTAAGAAAGGTTTGTTGATCTTTTGCTTTAGGTAACTTTGATTATTTTCAGAACTAGTTTTAATTACGGCCTTTTTCCGTATAATATAACAGGTTCCATTTCTTTTAAGATATTCTGTCCGGATCGGGGCCAGTAATAATATACTCTGACATACCATCTTTACGTTTACGTACAAAGCCATAGCGGCATTTCTTTTGCAACCATAATAAAAACCAGTGGTTTGTTGTTTTTTGATAAAAACCTATATAAACTCTGATTTGGAACTTAAGCTTGTAGTCTGAGCGTGATGATTTGTGCATGCATTTATACACCCATCTCCTTCTAAAAAACCTGCAATATAATTCTTTTCCGTTTCTGATAATATCATTGTGTTCGTATAAAATAAGCCTTCCCTCGGTATTACCATCTACTTTCTTGTAGAGAAGGCTTCACCGATATAAGCCGGTGCTAGGTCAATATTACTATTGACCAACGCAGTGTGACTACGTTCTTAACCCATTTCACGTACCGCTTTAATGGACGAACAGTCCAACCCTTGGGACCTTATACAGCCCCAGGATGCGATGAAACGACATCGTATATGGTCATTATAAAGGCTACTATTCATGTAATTTGTATTTAAAACATTCATAGATAAAAGGACTAACAATTTCTGTGAAAACATTTCTTGAGCCAGCTCGAATATATAAACGGTAGTATGTTTTTCTAGCTTTAGGCTTTGAATCTTTATGAATATTTACCTGTAATTTGAACTTATAACCTAAAGCTTTTGCTAAACGTTTATTTTCTATTAAAGAGAAACTTTGAGTGTTCAAATAATACCCACTTTTATCTTTAGAACCGTCATCCATGAACCAATAACTTAAGCTTTCAGGATTTAACCATCTATGAATAAGCTTAGGTACAACTTTACGTCGTTTATAATTTTCAACCTTATAGAAATTGTCTGCAAAAAATTGGAAGTTTTTTAGACCGTAGGTTTTTAAAAAATAGCTTTTCACTACGCCGTCTTGCTTTACATAGTATTTAGGAGCCGTACCGCAAAACAATTTAAACTCCTGATATATACCATCGACATAAGACTTTGAATTTGATTTATAATCGAACTTTAGATAGTATAAGGGTCTATTCGATTTACGGGCATTCGAATATAAACAACTATCCCCTAAAAGAGTCCCTATGATTATATTTTTTTGTGTTTGGTTAAAGGGTGGTAAAGATTCTTTATAGTTAATCAGATTTAAGCCTTTTAGTTGTTTCATTTTGAAAACTTACGTATACTTTATAATTTAGTTCCCTTTAAAGGAACTAAACTCGATATTACTACCGAGCTTAGACTATGTCATAAAGGATAAAAATCCTTTTCCACGTATAGTCGTTGAGGCGCCTTTTTTTTCAAGTTGCCTGCAAGTTGCCCTTGAAAAAGGGGTTTCTTGAATACAGTGGATTCTACAGCTTTTCTTACAAAAAACTAGCCCCGATGTTGAGGTGCCAAACAATTCTGTCAATACGGACTCTCGAGAATTATCAGCCTGTTATCCCTGGCGTACCTTTTATTCGTTGGCGATGGCCTTTCCACACAGCACCATCGGATCACTATGGCCGATGTAAAAACATCCCTGTACGAAATGTCATTCTTACAGTCAGGCAACCTTTTGCCATTACACTCTACAGTATGTTTCCGACATACTTGAGGTTACCTTTGCGCACTTTCGTTACTCTTTAGACAAACCTTGGATCTTTATTACGCTTTTTTTTCTCTTAGTCGGAAACTTATAATACATTGAAGTAATAAAATAATCAAAAATAAGAGAGCGTAGTAAATCATGACTATGCCCTGAAATATAAATTTGATAATATAGTATTTTTCGTTTTCGATAATCCTTTGGACCTGTTTTTATTAAACGTTCATAATTAGGCCTAGGCTTTGAATCTAATAAGAATTTTTTATTTAAAACATCACAAAGTAGTAATACGTCGTTGTATGTAAAATTTTGCGTATGCAAATAAACACCTTTTGATTGTTTACTTTTTATTGAACCATCATCCATATACCAGTAGGCTAAGCTTTTAACAGTAAGAAATTTATGTATATTTTTAGGTACCTTCTTTTTTTTAGTATCTTTATCATAAAAAAGAATACCATAAAACCTAAAAGATGGACTCACTAATGTCTTAAAATACCAGTTACCCTTCCTATTTTGTTTAGGAGGGGTAGAAACATAATCTTTAAATAACTCATATAAATGAAAAAGGTAATCTTTATGCATATTGCCTTGTTCAAAACATAAACGGAATGTTCTACCTCCTGTTTGCGTTTGTATATGCAAATCTCCTAATGTTAAGCCGCAGATTATTTCACGTAGTTCTTTATTCAATTTCATTGGTGTAAATTTAAGATCCCTTACATTTTTTGTAAGCTTAATATTTCTATCAAGATGAGACTATATCATAATCCAATACGGACTCTCCACGTATAGTCGTTGAGGAACCTTTATTGTAAATAAAGTTTCCTGCTGATTGGCCCAGGCCTATGATTTTTACTAAGCAGTACATAGGGGTTGATATGTTAACAGGCTATTCCAGCATACAGTGGAGTTTAACTCTTTATATCACTATAAAGATGCTCCCTAAATTTGAAGCGACCGCCCCAGTCAAACTACCCACCAAACAAGATCTTAGTATTAGTGATATCAATAAAAACAAAGTGGTATTTCACTGTTGTCTGACTAGATTGCTTGTGCAATGAGATAGTCGACTCCCACATATACTAAATAATAATCATTGATATACAATATTTGGTTATAGTAAAGGTGCACAGGGTCTTTTCGTCTAACTACTTTTACTACGCATCTTCACGTAGAATTCAATTTCGATGGATCTATGATGGAGACAGCAGACAAGTCATTACGCCATTCATGCAGGTCACTAATTAAGTGACAATGAATTTTGCTACCTTAGGATCGTCAGAGTTACGACCGCCGTTTACAGGAACTTATTTTTGAAACACATTATTTCTCCATTTTGTTTTTCTGCACCGGGCAGGCGTCAGACCTTATACATCATCTTGCGATTTAGCAAAGTCCTGTGTTTTTAATAAACAGTTGCAAGTCTCATTTTGTGTCATCTTGTTAAAGATACCCCTTCTCCCTAAGTTACGGGGCTATTTTGCCGAGTTCCTTCACCATAGTTTGCCCAAAACCTAAGTATACTCTACCTAGCTACCTGTAGCGGGTTTAGTACGGTTAATTTTGTTATAGTTTTTTCTTGAACTAATGTTTAATTTGCTAAAATCAATAAACATTTACATTAATTGTCACTAAAACAATACCCATCAAACTGCAATATATACAAATTCTTAGGGGCCGTATACAATTTGGAAATTAAGTTGTTACCAAAAAAACCTAAGGCTTTCGGTCATAATGATTATAACATTATTTTTTTCTACTCATGTCAACATTTTCACTCTTGATCTACGGATTATTTAACAATAATCTTTATTATACAAGACGCTCCGCTACCATAGCAAAAAGCTATTCATAGTTTCGGTATATCGTTTTAATCCCTTTACATTATCGGTGCCAATATACTAAAAAATAGGTGAGCTGTTACGCTTTCTTAAAAGAATGGCTGCTTCCAAGCCTACCTTCCTATTGTCATTGTACAAATGACAACCTTTTACTAAACGATATTTGAAGACCTTAACTTATGATCTGGGCTGTTTCCCTCTTGACATTAGACCTTAGCACCTAATGTCTGGCTATCTTTTTGAGTATTACTAGTTTGCATAAAATCAGTAAAGCTTTAGGCTCCCATTAATTATACAGAGCTTTACCCCTCATTGAAAAAAGATGTATTACCTAAATAATTTTCGCGGAGAACCAGCTATTTCTGAATTTGATTGGCCTTTCACCCCTAATCACTATTCATCCCAACATATTGCAACATGTACGGGTTCGGTCAAAAACCTGATAATAATTAGATCATTCAGTTTCGGGTATAATATAAATTACTTTTGTTTTTTAGAACTTGCTTTCACTATGCCTTTTTAGCTTGCAATTTACATTAAGTCGCTGACCCATTATACAAAAGGTACGCAGTCACAAAATATTGCTCCTACTGGTAATTCGTAGTCAGTTTTAAGATCTTTTCACTTCTCTCATCTGAGATTCTATTTCAACTTTCCCTTACGGTACTATTCACTATCGATAATAAAAGATATTCTTTTTTAGAGGGTGGTACCCCTATATTCAAACAATATTACGTGTATCGTTTTACTCAAGAAATATGCTAAAAAAAATTACAGGACTTTCACCTTCTTTGGTTAAACATTTAAGGATATTATTTTTTTTATTTAAAATTGAATTCGCTCGCCACTACTATCAATTACTCGGTTGATTCACTTTCCTCACACTACTAAGATGTTTCAATTGGTGTGGTTTATTTAACAAAAACTGTTAAGTTTACTCGTAGAATACTTTTAGGTCCCAGTATATTTTTACTACCTAAAAAACCTGTTTTTCCATTCTTTTCTTTTATTTCTAGTTTGCCACTAACTACGATAAAACGTTTTTTTTACAAATTATCTAGCTGCTATTTGTTTCTTATAAAACTCGTTCAGAGTAGAGATTAAGGTATCATCTAACGCTTCTTTATCCTTTATAACCTGTAAAACATCAGCGTGGTCTTTTAGCATCGTAGCTAAAGAAGTTTGCTGGAATTCATCAATCTCTCCTATAGTTAATGTGTCAAAAAATCCTTTAACACCACCAAAGATAAGGAAAATTTGCTGCTCTACAGGTAGAGGCGTAAACTGAGTTTGCTTTAGCATCTCAGTTAATCGAGCACCTCGATCAAGTAGATATCTTGTTGCAGCATCTAAATCTGAACCAAATTGTGAGAAAGCCGCTACCTCACGATATTGCGCTAACTCTAACTTTAAAGTACCCGCAATTTGTTTTAGTCCCTTTACTTGTGCGGCTGAACCAACACGACTAACAGAAAGACCTACACTAATTGCTGGGCGGACACCTCTATTAAATAATTCTGTTTCCAGAAAAATTTGACCATCTGTAATAGAGATTACATTTGTAGGTACATAGGCAGATAAATCACCTGCCTGAGTTTCAATAACAGGTAATGCTGTTAAAGAACCGTTACCATTAATACCCATCTTTGCTGCACGCTCTAATAGACGCGAGTGGATATAGAAAACGTCTCCTGGGTATGCCTCACGGCCTGGTGGACGTCGTAGTAATAATGACATTTGGCGATAAGCTACCGCTTGCTTACTTAAATCGTCGTAAACAATAAGGGCGTGCATTCCGTTATCACGGAAGTATTCACCAATTGCACAACCAGAATAAGGCGCTAAAAACTGTAAAGGCGCCGGATCTGATGCTGTTGCAGCTACCACACATGTATAGTACATAGAATTATTATTAACTAACACACGTACGAACTGAGCAACTGTAGATCGTTTTTGACCTACAGCTACATAAATACAATATAACTTCTTAGAATCAATTGTACCTTCATGTAGAGTACGCTGGTTTAAAAAACAGTCTAGTGCGATAGCCGTTTTACCAGTTTGTCGGTCACCAATAATAAGCTCTCGCTGACCACGTCCTACTGGCACTAAACTATCTACACACTTAAGTCCAGTTTGCATAGGCTCGTGGACTGACTTTCGGGGTATAATACCAGGAGCTTTTAGCTCCACACGTCGTCGCTCTTCACCTGTAATAGCTCCAAGACCGTCGATAGGGTTACCTAACCCATCTACCACACGGCCTAATAATGAAGGACCCACTGGAACATCCACAATAAAATTAGTACGTCGTACTAAATCTCCCTCTAAAATAAGGCGATCATTACCAAAAAGAACCACACCCACGTTATCATTTTCAAGGTTTAAAGCCATACCTTTTACCCCACTTGAAAATTCGACCATCTCACCTGCCTGGATATTTTGTAACCCATACACACGGGCAATACCATCACCAATTGATAATACTGTACCCACTTCTTCTACATTTAAATCTTGATAATATTTAGATATACGCTCTTCTAATAAACCTGAAAGTTCGCTTTGGAAATTCATTAAAAAATAATCGGCAAGATACGCCTGCTATAAAAAATTTAAGAATAAAAAAATTTAGGTAAAATAAAGTAATAATTTATCAAAGAGTAAACTGACAAAAAAAATTTCTCTTTATTGCCAATATGAACAACACGCTTTTACCATCTTGCCTCATTTGCAGGCCACTGCAGATACTTTTTGATCTTCAAATAAGTTATAATAAAGCAAACAAAACCCTTATCGAAGGCCCTAATACTAGGGCAAACATAAGAAGTCAGTGGAGAGAGCTGGATTCGAACCAACGTTAACAAAAGTTAATAGATTTACAGTCTACCGCCATAAACCACTCGGCCATCTCTCCCTACAACTTATATTTTGTAAAGGCTCGGAATAAGTCTATATCCCCTTCAAGAATGGCCTCGAAAGAAAGGTTCATAAGTAGGCTAAGGACTTTTTTATAGGAAAAGTTTACCCCTAAAGGAATAACCTCCGTAAATGATTTCCCAGTGAAATCTATCTTTGAGTCCGCAAAAATACAAGAGATTAAATCCAACTTTGTAACTTCAGAGACTGCATAATTATCCGAAGGGCTGTCAAATAAAATAATAACCGAAGGAAAATATAATTTGGATGCTTTCCCTGCAGGGCTCCGTAAATCTTTACTGATTCGCCAATTTGTTAAAGTACCTGGAAACCAATTTCCTTTTTTTATAGTGATCAAATTTGAATTTAGGTTTAAATTTTTACGCTCAAAAAAGGAACTATAGGGTAAATCTTGGTGTGTAACAAAATAAAAATGAAACCCACCTGTTGCTAAATATTTTAAGAATTTTAGATATTGCTGTAAAAAAAATGCTGAAAATCGTAAATCTAAATAAAAAGATAAAAGATGTTCACAATATAGAAAACTGGCTAGGTTTCTATTCCAAGAATATTTTGTAGACACTATATGACAATCATTACCATATAAAATTTTTACAATCTTATTCATAAAATTATTCCCACTCTAAAGCCCCTTTCATCCACTCATACACAAAGCCTAAAGTAAGTATAATAAGGAAAAAAGACATTAACCAGAAGCCTAAATATCCTATATTCCCTGCGGCAGTACACCATGGAAATAGATAAATAATTTCTAAGTCAAAAATTATAAATAAAATAGCAACTAGGTAAAACCGAACATCAAATACTGTACGCGCGTCATTAAATGGGTCAAAACCGCACTCATACGCAGAGAGCTTTTCAACGGAAGGACGTTGTGTTGCTAAAAAAAAGGATAAAAAAAAAATTATACTTGATAAACCTAGACTGATAAAAAAAAATAAAGTTAACAAATAAAAATAACTCATAGTTATGCATTGGTATCAATCCCAAACTCTTTGTCCGAAATTCTTCAGATTTTCTTTAGTTTGCCAAATAACCGTCTCTTCGTAGATAGGTGCTAATGTTTTGGCTTAAAAAACATACCTAAAACATCTCGTGGTACTTTTATAGGGATATCTTTAAATAATTCAGTAGGATAGGGGTACCGAATAATTGTAATAGAAAGATACTTAGGATCTACCTCTAAAAATTTTGGAGGTAATCTAAATAAAAGATCATTTTGGACTTGGCTTAGACGCCCAAGGAAATATAGATTAGAAAAGAACCTTGTATTCAAACGACCCACTGGCTTTGAATACAAGGTAAAATACTTCTTTTTGTAAAGCTTATTAAAAGAATATTTATTCGACACCGAGCCTTTATATAATAGTTTATTACGTGAGCGCTTTCGATACCAATAACGAAAACGACCTTTCCACCCTATAAATCCTTTATCATATAAGCGTTTTTTACTAAATAATCTCTTTTTTATACCTTTCCCTTTTTTAGCAGGTGAAAGCAATGCCAATGACTTTAAAGGATGACCTTTACCGAAAATTGTTATGGGTCTATAATAGCTTCGTTTTAAAAGAGCTATAAAAGCCGCATGCTTAACTTTATACATTACTGTATGTAAATCGGTTTTCTTATAACGAAATGTATTAGTATAAGAAAGTTTATTTACCTTCGCTCGCCAGTTATAAAGATGTTTTACCCGTATAGTACGATGATATTTCCATTCGTAGAAAAAAGACGCGCTTTTGACACGCTCTAAACTGGCTTGAGAATAACAATTAATGCCTTTAACAAGAGATTTTTTAAGAAAACGTTTACCAATGGAGGTATTCAATAAAATTGATCTAGTCAAAATTGATTTATCTCGATTATAGGATAATCGAGATTGAAGCTTTTGAAAACTTTTATAGGTATTAAAGAAAGATGTTATCATAGGATGGGAAAGTGTTAATCCTATCATGCCTAACTTCTTGTATGCGATGTGTACACTTTTTTTTTGCTGCTGAAGTCTTAGTAGTAAATTACATATATTAACCAAATCAACCAAAATTTTACTCTTGTAGAACACAAAAAATTTATGTAGCCGATAATCATTTGGTGATTTAATTTGGTTTAATAAGCTTTTCAAGAGCTGTATTCTACGTAAGTCTGTCTTACCTAATAACTTTTGGTTTAGAAGCCCTACTCTTTGATTTCCTTTAAGAAAAGAAGAGAAGGACTTAGTCAAACGAGTACCTTTATAAGGCTTATATACTCTAGGATAGAAGACCTTTCGCTTATCAAGAAATAACTGACCTTTAGGTTTGGACTGAAAAACAGTTTGGCATATTTTAATCTTTTTTGAAGGGAATCTTTTTTTTTTAGACCTAACTGATTTTGCCTTTCCCTTTACTTTGACTACTAGGTGAGAGCTTTTCTTTGTCTTATTTTTAAGTTTGTTTAAAAATTTACCCTTAAATTTATAACTTCCCTGACGTCGATATCTAACAGACTTAAAGATAGAATAACTTTTTTCAGCTCCTCTTTGAATATAGTATTTACGAGTAAAGTTATGTAACCGCTTTTGAAAACTTTTAACATTTTTAGATAAGCCCTTTTTAATAGATATCTTTTTTTTTGTCCGTTTTAAAATCGGTGGTAATTTAAATTTTCGGTGATAACGAACTAAGCCAACCTTACTAATAGTATTTATAGCTAATTTGGATAAGGAAAGCCACCGTGAGGAATAATTACCTGAAAAAAGAAAGCTCGTAAAACCATCTTTTGTCCAATTTGATCGGAATCTACGTAAAATAGTTTTACAATTTCTTCGAGTAGACGAACTCAGTTTTTTGTAACGTTTATCATGCACCGAGAGATTCAACTTTAAAGGTTCTCGTACTAGCTTCCCCACCACGTCTGGGGCTAAATTAGCTTGCTTTAATCTTCCTCTTGGAATAAGTTTTTTATTAAGGTAAAGAATACTATGAGTATTTTTTAAAAGGACCTGTAGACCTTTTTTTGAAGGACGAGTCCAAGACCCATCTTTCATTTTATTTTGTTTAGCTAAGTTTAAAGACCATAGCATTCGATTACGTTTTTTTCTCTTTGCTATAATTTCTGCTTTCCTTTTTGCTACAAATGCTACAAGTTGGTTTGGCGATAAACTTTTCATTAGGGCACGTCTTTTCAAAGCTTTTTTCTTTTCCTCTTCTTTTTTTATAAAAGGAGGAAACCAACGATGCTCCTTATATGACCACTCGTCATAACGCTTACTAATACTATCAATGAAGGAAGATGAGCTATTCTTATATTTAACAGTACCATAAGCAAACCTTGAGCGCCAATATCTATGGTTATTAGAAAAAATAGTCCGCCATTTATCTAATTTACTATCTGGTTTAACCCCGCCTCGATTATACAAAGGAATCATAGCAGCCCCCTTATCTGAAAGATTTTTTATACGGAAATACCGTAGATGAGAGCTGCTTAGGAAAAACTTTTCTATAGCTTGTATCCAATACATATTAGTAAGAAAGCGACCCGCGAACGTATTTAATGATATAACATCTCCCAAGCGAACATTATAGGTCGTAGATCTAATGATGTTATTATTAATAAGGACATGCCCGTGTGCTAGAAGTTGTCTTGCCGCACAGTAAGAAGGTACGAGGCTAGCATTAATAAGGATACGATTTATATGCAATTCCAGCCTTAGCCCCGCTACATAATAACTAAGTGGGGATTGGGAGCGATTAAATAATCTTAATAGCTGCTTTTTACGATAATAACCATATTTTTCACGAAAAAACTGTCGGGTTTCAAGGCTTAATATAAAATAGGAGAAAATAAACCTTTTATTCATTTTGCCTTTCTAAACAAGTTTATCGACTATCCTATATTTATTTGAGTCGAGTAAAGCTTATTAATTAGATCAAAAGTTTTTGACTTTTGCGAAATCTCTGCGAAATCTGTAGGGAAATTAGATACGAATAAAGGGTTTGTTAAGTATGAATCGGAAGGCGTTTCAGAGTAAAACTTTAACGAGTCTGAGGCAACACACTCCCCAAATAATATACTACAAAAATCTGCAAAAAAGCTATAATATGAAGAAATTTCTGAGTAAATATTTCGTTCAAACAAAATATCGCTTAATAATAAAATTACAGAAGGTTTTAGTATTTCTGAACTTGCTTCACTTAAATTACTTGAGCCAATACTGTATAAACGATTCTTATAAGTTGAAACTTTACTTGCTTCAGATTCATCGTAAGAAAGATTCGCTCTTATTAAATTCGAGGAATCAACCCAAGTGGATAAAAGTTGCTGCTCATAAAATAGCGTATCAACTAAGTTACGTTGAAAAAGAAATGTATTTTCAGAAAGGTAGGCTGATGTCATTTCAAAAACCTCCAAAATTGAGCTATCAAGCTTAGAGATACTAGCTTCAAGTTTTATGGACTGAACTACCTCACTAAAATTAGAGTCAATAAAATCCTTAACTGCTAGAAGCTCAGAAGTATAAGACAACATTCTATTATGGGCTTCTGTAATAAAATTTAAACTAATAAGTAAATCAATATAAGATTTACTTGTTGCAGCTCTAATTTCTGCTGAATAATGATCAAATTCTGATGTACCTGCATCACGATGCATATGTAAAATTGATAGAAAAGTTAAAAAAAGTAACACAATAAACGTCTCTTCTGAAAAAAAAAGCAAGTCCCAAAAACTTGAACCTGAACCTGAGAACGAATATAACCAAATCATAAGAGAAAAAATCCATATAAAGTAATTTAAAGACATTTTTTATATACTTGAGAGAAAAAATTTTTTTAACGTCTTCTTCGTTTACGTGCCCGACGTGCTTTCTTTACCCCATTACATGCGAATGGGATTACATCTTGTAAAAAAATAAAGCGTAAGCCTGCTTTTTTTAGGTTTCTTAATACATAGAAGCGACGCTTAGATTGCCCTTGAATTCGAAGACCTACCACTGATGTTACCGTTTTAACTCTTTTTGCAAACTCACGGGAAGCAGTATCATATGCAAAAACTGATCGGCGAGAAGCTTTTTTAAAGTCACCTCCTAAACCTACTGAATATGAGAAAACTACCTTACCTTCTGGAGAAGATAAGACAAAAAACAGATTATTTGCTCGAAATGTAATTACTAACACAGGAAACAGCCGAAGGATTAAAATGAAAGACCTATAATAACTAAAAATATTGTTATCAGGGCCTGTAGGCCTAGTACTTTTATTGATATCAGGAAAATTTCTTCGTTTTAAAACACCTTGACGTTTTAAAGAAGAATTTAACATGATGTTTCCCTGATTTGAGGCCACTAAGTCCTTTTTTACACATTCTATTCCATAACGCGTACTCATAAAATTAGTAATTATGGCAGATCGGTCATTTACGCTTAAGTCTAATGTACCCTTAAGTAGAATATTTTGTTTGGCCACCCCTGGTGTAAGTAAGTCTATTAACCTTGTAGGGATTAAAAGTAAAGCCTTTCCTGAATTAACAAGGGGCAAGTTAACTAACTTAACCTTCTCTAGGATACACCTTTTCTTTTTACTTTTTATTAAAGATTTTAACAAATAAAATCTTTTAGTTGCTAGATGACTAACTTTTCGTCGATACTTTGGCTTTAGTCTAGTAAATTTTTGCGTACCAAGAAACTTTATAAAGTTTAAGGTAGAACTATAACTTATAGACCAAGAAGGACTACGTGACTTTCGGAAAAATAAGCGGTGTGTCTCAAAAAAACTTCCATAGGTATAAAAAAACGAATTTCGAAAGAACCTGTTAACTGTAGGCGCTTTTAAGAATCGGGTCGTTTTTACGGTCTTATCGAGAAGTCCCATGCTTTTTTCTATAATTTGAGGTTAGAAATAAGTTCGTTCAAAATAGCTGGTTCAAAAAAAAAACCTAATACTACAAAGACTGAAAGACTTATCAGAAGAGCGCATAACCGTTCCGGGGGTTTATAGCTAATCCAGTTATTTATAGTAGGATCAAACCACATAATCCTAATAATTCTTAAATAGTAAAACATACTTAAAACGCTAAGTATTAAAGCAACAAGACCCAAAAAATAATTTTGGGAATTGATGGTTACGAGTAGCACATAAAATTTAGCAAAAAAGCCTGCTAATGGAGGTATACCAGCCATTGAGGCGATAAATAACATCCCTGCTATGGCTAGACCGACATTTTTTTTTGCCAGGTCTGAGAATTCTATAAAATATATTGAGCGGTAAGACTGATCTAACAAAGGACGCATTGAGGTGACAATACCAAAAAAACCTACACTTGTTAATAAATATAATAAAATATAGGTAAAAAAGGCTTTAAGCGAATCTTGTGAGTCAAAAGAGCACAGGCATAAAAGCATAAAACCAACATGCACAATACCACTATAAGCTACAAATCGCTTTAAGCGTGTTTGACGGAGCGTACCTATGGATCCAATTAGCAATGATAGAAATGTACATAAGTTTAATACATAAAAACTTCCGTCCACCTGAGCAAAAATTATTGAAAATAAGCGCACAAAAATTACTAAGGTAGTAAACTTAACCACTGTTGCAAAAAAAATTGTAGAAGGCAGAGGTGATCCCTCATAAACATCAGGTAACCACACATGAAAAGGCGCAGCTCCTAATTTAAACATCAGCGAGATCATAATTAAAACACAACCTAGCTCTACGAGCAGAGGTTTCTCTGCAAGATGATGATTCAAGATTGAAATATCGTCAAACATAAATGTTCCATAGCTCATATATATAAGAACAATCCCCAGTAATAACATACCTGAGGCTAATACCCCTAAAATAAAGTACTTTATTCCAGCTTCCGTCGAAAGCTCATTTTTACGCGCAAAAGCTGCTAAAATATAAAGAATTAAACTTTGAGCTTCTAAAGACATATAAAATGAGATGAAAGAATTAGAAGACACAACAAAAAATGTCATAAAAATAGCTAACATTTTTAATAAAGGATACTCGAAAAGATCTAAACCCTCATTTCGATAATAATCCATACTCAAACAAAAGGTGGAGATCAGTAAAAATAATAGGATTATCTTTACATTAAGCAGGAAATTAGATTGGATAAATTGACTTTCAAATAAGATAACTTCAACTTGACTTAGTGAAAAAAGTACTATAGAAAAAATCGAAATACTTATACCTATTTTTAGAAAGTCATTGGAAAAAGATAAAATATTAAATCTATGGGTTCTTATCTCTGGAAGTGCTACCGAGAAGTATAAGCCTAAGCACAGCAGAAAAGTAAGAGACAACCCAAAAAAAATTTCAGATATTAGAAAAAAAGGTGTTTGGGAAAAATAAGAAAAACTCATCATATTACCTTAAGTTTTATAGATAGATCGAAGATCGCTGGATCAGCTGTATCAAGAATAATGCTGGGATAAACTCCCAGGACTAGTGTTAAGAAAATAAAAGGCAAGAACATAAAATACTCCAAAAGCGAAAGATCTGTAAAGGTGCTTATATAGTAAGCGCGCAGCTGACCAAAAACTAGTCGATTAGCTAACCACATACTATAACCAACGCCCCCTAAAGTCCCCATTAAACAAAAAAAAGAGGCTACCGCATTACGCTCGAACGCTCCAAGAAAGCATAAAAATTCCCCTACAAAATTACATAAACCAGGAAAACCTATATTTGCAAGTGTAAAAAATAGGAAAAATAAGGAAAAGTTTGGCATTACTTGCATTAAACCCCCATAGTATTTAACTATACGAGTATGATATCGATCATACAAAACACCTACACATAAAAATAGTGCACTAGAAACTATACCATGTCCAAGCATTAGGCTTAGACTACCCTGAAGACCTTGTGGCGTTAAAGCGAATAAACCTACCATAACAACACTCATGTGCGCAACTGAAGAGTAGGCAATTATTTTCTTTAAATCTACTTGACGTAAGGTTGTTAGAGAAGCATAAATGGAGCCTATGCTACATAATAGGAAAATGAACGGCATAAAGAAAAAGGAAGGTACAGGAAAAAGTGGTACTGAGAAACGTAGAAAACCATAAGTACCCAATTTTAGAAGGATTCCTGCTAGAATTACAGATCCTGCCGTCGGCGCTTCTACATGTGCCTCAGGTAGCCATAAATGAAAAGGTATCATAGGTACTTTTACTGCGAAAGCACAGAAAAAAGATAACCATAGCAATAATTGCGTACTCTCATCAATCAACGGCATCAAATTTAATAAAACTATATAATTTGTTGTACCCAAAACAGATTTGATATATAATAGGGCAAAAAACATGAAGATTGAGCCCAAGAGTGTGTATAAAAAAAACTGATAGGCTGCACGGATTTTTCTTGAACGAGACCCCCAAATACCTACAATTACAAACATAGGTATCAAAACCGATTCAAAAAAGATATAAAATAAGAATAAATCTAAAAATGTGAAAGTACAAATACAAAGTAACTCTATCATAAAGAAAAGAATAATATATTCTTTTACTTTACTTTTTATAGATGAAATACTGGTCAAAAAACAGACTGGAATAAGGAAAGTAGTTAATTCAATAAGCAAGATAGATACACCATCTATTGCAATAAAAGGCTGGATCTCTAAGAATAAGTCCCACCCTTGATTAATATTAAATAAAGGTATAATCAAGAAAACTCCCTGTATCAAGTCCTTTTCCAGAAAATTAGCAGAAATCCCATTATTATAAGAATAAGCTAACCAAAGTATTGACGATAAAAAAAAAATAAAAGAAGATAAAACTAATGCCCAATTCCAAATTAAATTTGGTTTATCCTCAGGAAGTAGGGCTATAAAAAATATGGATAATACAGGGATTACCAGTATAAGTACAAAAAGGATTGAGAAAATATTACCTGAATCAATCATACTACTCTTAGCGCCATGGACTTTCAAACTCGAAAGTTCTATTAGCTTGCGATAAAGATAAGTTTTCTAGAATAACCCTTTTAGATTTTTCACAGAAGCGGGCTTCTAAATACCCCGAGACAGGAAAATCTTTTCTTAAAGGAAATCCTTCAAAACCATAATCTGTTAGAATACGTCGCATATCTTTATTACCATAAAAAAGTATACCAAACATGTCATATGTCTCACGCTCATACCACGCAGCACAAGGATATAATGAAGTTATAGATGGTACATATTCTAATGAGTTAACGAGTAAACATTCAAGAGTTAATCTTTGATTATAGTCTGCAGATAATAAATTATATACTACTGAAAACTCATAAGCAGGATCTTCTCGAATAGAAGAAGGGTAATGAATTGCTGTAATATCAATCAAAATATCATACTTACAAACCCAACTGCTTTTAATAAAGCTGAAAATATCGTATAAATTTTCAGGCCGAGTAGTTATAGATAAAGCTTTATCTTTTATTGTAGAACCTTGGATGAATTTGGCATTCAAAAAATCTAAAATTGACGAATAATTTAATTTCATGTTTTTCTTAAATTTCACTTAATTTACATTTTTAGTCACAAATAAGTAAATGAAAAATGCACATATTGCCACACATAATGTTTCGATAATAGCAAATCCTGAGTAATAGAATAATGTTATACTTAACAAAAATAGAACCGAAAGTAAAACAAGGAAAGCATAGGAAAAAATAAGACCTGTTTGTAAATTTGAACTAAAAACAGATAAATTACGTGCTAAGTGTGTTAACCCCGCAGGACCAAAGTATTCAAGAACTCCTTTGTCGATTGTTTTATAAGAAATTACATACCCAAACCACAATCCTTTCTGAGAAATCCATTCATTATAAATTCTGTCGAATAGCCATTTCCTGTTTAAAAAATTGAACAAGACTATAAAGATAGAATTTGTTGTTTTCAACTCAAACATCGTGTATGTCTGAAAAATATAGGCACAACTTAAACCAACCATGCTTAGTATGACTGGAATCAGTTTAAAGTAGACAGGTAAAAATTCTGCATCTACTGTTGTAGTATTTAAGGGTGAGCAATAGATAGAGTTCCCCCAGAAATCTGTACCAAGGCCTACAAATAAATCTTTACCCATGTAACCCGCAAAAATACTAGCAAACCCTAAAATAGTCAATGGTATTGCTATTAAAACAGGTGCGTCATGAATATTGGAGTAAACTACACGATTACCGTTTATTGGTCCTAAAAATACATAATATATAATTCTAAAAGAATACAAGGCAGTAAAAAAAGCTGCTAAACTCCCCATCCAAAATGCAAAATGACCTACTGGGCTGAATGTACTGAAAGCTAACTCTAAAATCAAATCCTTCGAGTAAAATCCTGTTAAAAAAGGAAACCCCATCAAAGATAAGGAACCTATCATGATGAAAGTATATGTGAAGGGAATTAGCTTGGCTAATCCTCCCATATAACGTATATCTTGCTCATCGCTTAGGCTATGGATAACAGAACCCGCACTTAAAAAGAGTAAAGCTTTAAAAAACGCATGATTAATTAAATGGAACATACCAACTGAATAAAAGGATAAGCCACATGCAAAAACCATATAACCAAGCTGGCTACATGTAGAATATGCAATTACCTTTTTTAAGTCATGTTGCATTAATCCTGTAGTAGCTGCAAAAAATGCCGTTAATGCACCTACTAGAACTACTAATAATCGAATATCTTCACTTGCATGCTCATAAAATGGCGAGCATCGAACTAGTAAAAAAACCCCTGCAGTAACCATAGTTGCTGCATGTATTAACGCTGATACTGGCGTGGGACCTTCCATAGCATCAGGAAGCCAAGTATGTAACCCTAATTGAGCTGATTTACCTACTGCTGCAATTAGTAAAAAAATACAAATAAGATCCAAAACAGGAAAATTAAACCCTAAGAAATAAAAATTGAGATCTTCATATTGTTTTACTGTTGAAAAGACTACAGCGTAGCGAACACTCTTGAAATAAATGTAGATTAATGCAATACCTAAAGTTAAACTTATGTCACCTATACGGTTTACCATCATGGCCTTTATAGCTGCTTTATTTGCTTGTATACGTGTAAACCAAAAATTTATAAGAAGATAAGATGAAAGGCCTACACCCTCCCAACCTAAAAATAATTGCATGAAATTATCACCTGTGACTAAAATAAGCATAAAGAAAGTAAACAGAGATAAATAACCTACAAAACGACCCAAGTGAGGGTCAAATTCCATATAACTCCCAGAATACATATGCACTAAAAATGATACCGAAGTAACAACAATAAGCATAGATGCAGTTAAAGAATCAAATAAGAAAGACCATGGCGATTGAAAAAAACCAACATTAAACCAATTTCCTATCTCTACTGTACATATCGTTGAAGAAAGACCAATCTCATAAAATATAATCAAACAAATAAAGAATGTAATACCTAATAGGCTTGTAGCTATTTGCCAAGCTCGTAAAAACCCAATCCAACGTGAAAAAAAGCAACAAATTATTGATGACAATAAAGGTAAAAATATTACTAGTAGATACATCAAAAATTTAACCTTTCATAAGGTTTATAACCTTTAAAGATACAGTATTACGTAAACGATAAAAAATGACAACTAGGGCTAAGCCGATAGCCGCTTCCGCAGCGGCTATCGTTAAAATTAATAAGGCAAATATCTGAGCTGTGACGTCGTCGAATACTAAACTCAAGATTATCAATTGTAAATTAATACTTAATAACATTAATTCCATTGACATCAAAATAGATAATAAATTACTATAATTAAAAACAATACCAAAAATCCCCACACAAAATAATAAAAAATTTAAGATGGATATCAAACTTACACTAATCATCAAATTACTTTAAAATAAATTTATATTCAAAAATTGGGATTTTGAAGCAAAACGAAAAAATTCCTTTCTTGTTCTAAAAAATCTTAATTGGGTTTTTCTTTTTGTATAAAAACTCGAAAACAGGGATTGTAAAACAAGTTTTATAGATTGTTTTGAATAAATGTCTTCTAAAGATAAAGATAATAATAAAACTAAGATTTTATTAGTTTTTTGTTCTTTAAAAAATAAATCATTTATTTCAATACTAAACCAATTAAAACGTTCTTTTAATAAATCTAAAAAGAGGTACGACTCAAAGATGTAGTAATTGTATCCTGTTTTTGAGTCCCATTTATTTTCATTTACCCTTGAAGGTAATTCAATATATAAATAAACAATCTTATTACCTAGACTTTTTTTTTTTTTAGTACTTTTAGTTTTTAATTCTGACATTAAAGCAATATTATCATAATAATCTACTAAACTGGCTACTTTTAAAGTTCTCAGCGATTTTACACTTAAATTATAATTACCCATCTTTAAAATTATTTAATGTACCATTTCTGCAGTGTTAAAAAAGGACTTTTTGGGTTATATATCAATTCTCCAAAAATAGTAAGAGGTAAAGTTAAAAATATTATAAAAAAGACAATTACGTCTACCTCGATGTCTATCCCCTTTACATGGATGTTACGTCCAGTAAAAAAATACCACACAGATTTGAAAAAAGAAAGGATTATCTGGACGCAAATTAAGAAGATAAAACTATATCCTACATACGACGATGAATTTTCTGCTTCCATTAATATTTTGTAAGGATATATCGCTAAAACAATAGAAAATCCTAAAAGAAGTTTAGAAAGATTATGTATTGGCTTTAAAATAGAAGAATAAATTATATTTTTAACTAAGCTTGCTTTAGCTATGAACCTGTGTAGGTTACCTAAAAATACCTTATCTAAAAAATTGTTTTTCTGTTCTTTTACCAAGAAAGACATAAAAGGTAAATTATAAGAAATCAAAGAAGTAAAATTACTTAGTTTGAAATAATTTTTAGGCTTATTGAAAAATCTTAATGTAGTTTGCCCTATATTAAATAAAAAAATAATTTTTTCACGTTTAACTGGAGAATCTTGAGCAATATTCTTTGAATACCCATAATTATCTTCGACCCAGTTATTCGTATAATATTGACGAAAGAAAGGCAAAAAACTATATTTAATTGACTCAAAGTTTGTTTTGATTATATATTTATAAGGCAAAAAATAATCCTCCTCTAAATTTTTATTATCTTTATATTGCGATAATAAATTAATATTTGGCTTTAAAAATTTGAAAGTAGATCCCCAGGCTCTTTCATAATTCAACTCACTGCTTAACTTTTCAAGTCGCATTATTGCTTCTTCTCCTGAAGGTATATTCAATAAGTCAAACTCAAACTTATCCGAGAAGAGTTTTGATAAAAAACCTTCTACATCGGATAGCGAAGAAGAAGTAACTAAAATATCCCAAAATTTCATTTTGTGTACATTCATATATGTCGGGCTATACAAATGAATACCCATTTTTGAAATAAATTTATCAAATAATAGCCTATTTGCTAAAAGTGCACTTTTATCCTCCTCGCAAGCTACCCAAAAAAAAGGGGACAAATTTTTAATGTATCTATCTTTTAAACATGATATTTCTAAAATATTCTTATTATTTACTTTAAAATAAAGTAAATAATCTAACGCTCTTAAATAAAAATCATGATTTTTATTAACCCTTTTATTATTATAAATTAAACTATTTAAAAGTACAAGATGACCCAAATACTCACTATTTATACCCTCTTGTACATTAATGTACGACTTAATCTTTATTGACCTATTTTTATTACATCTCTCGTAATTATTACATAATCCAGTTTTTGATACAATGATATTTTTAACAAATTTTTTATACATCTATATTTTTACAAACCTACTTTCACTAAACTAAAGACACCCCAAAGAACACCCTAACTACCTCTAAAGAACCTAAAGAACCCCTAACCCTAAGAAACCTTAAGTAAAGAAAGGGTAAGG
>JACKZZ010014877.1_pt1 | contig 49003 bp, 30 predicted proteins | sample 8027871 | NCBI WGS metagenome assembly JACKZZ01 (sample SAMN15724774, study PRJNA655200) | protist metagenome | isolation source: fluorescence activated cell sorting (FACS) single amplified genomes of... | place: USA: West Boothbay Harbor, Gulf of Maine | collected 2000-07-19
AAAGGTGTTTTCAGGGTTGCAGATGAGATAGAAATGCGAATTTCACCTGATTCACCATTTGCTCTGAACACTCTCAAAAACAAAAGAGAGAGGAATCCAATATGTGAGGTATCTGGCTATATGCGCTTCCGTGATGGCAGTATTCCAAACATGGAGTTATTTGCAGACTCTGCACCTCCACCAAGTCTGAATGCGGCGATGACTCATTGGGTACCAACCCTTGAATACAGTGTGCACCTGTGGCACAACACCGAAACGATGTATTCAGAAAAGAGCGCTGGGGAACGATGGGTACGCTTTCATTTCAGTAGCTCGTATGTAGCTAATGGTCTTGTGAGTGAGGATGGAGAATTGTGGACGGATGAAGACGAGCCCCGTCTGCTCGCAAGGTCGCGACAACTTGCCCGGCACCTTCTCCCTCGATCGAAATGAAGAAGTAATATGATTTTGTATAAACATGAATTTACAGTGTAGTTACAATTCTCGTACAATATTTATATGAACCTCCTTGGCTTTATTCCTATTCCTCCATTTTTTGCTTTATAAGACGGACACCGACAAGCTGCCACGACCAGCGTAAAGGCGATCCTTGGCTAGACGAATGATGTTATCTGAAACGATCTGTGCTTCAGGGGCAGCACTAAATTCCAATAAAACAAGTCCTTGTAAGCCATAACGTACTGCATGATATAAGCCTTGTACTTCCTTTTCTCCAAGTGGACATCCGAATATTCTTAACTCCTTCAAAGTGTTGTTATGTTCGAGGAGTTGCAGGCACTTCCCATGCACTCCAGGAAGGAGGCTGTTCTTGTAACTGACTTTCACGATCAATATTTCAAGGGATATATTCAGACGGATAGCCCCTAAAAGGGCTGCCAACCCCATACTACCAACAGAATTCGTGTCAACTGACAACTCTGTCAGCTTGTCCAAACAACCCCATTGTGGGGGACTGATTCGAGCCTTCTGACACAACATGCCAAGCATATCAGCAATTGTATCTGATGGTGCACCAAGACACAGCATAAGACCTAGTGTTGACATAAACGATGAGTTTGTCACATCACTAAAATGCACGCTTAATTCGTCACGCCTACGTGAAACAAAATGCATGAAGCTCACCATATCGTAAAAGCTGAAGCCTCCACCACAAAAGACGAGTTTGTTGCCACTATAATGTTCGAATATTGATGCAAGTGCAGATGATGTTACATTTTGACAGAATGTAGTTTGTGCAGAGCGGAGAATATACTTGAGATCTTTGCCTACTACGGCTTTGCTTGTCGTGTCGTAGATGAACACGCCCGTCTGCTGAAGCCGATGCAAGCTTAGTGCAAGATTCATCTCAAGCTCTTTCTGATCTGGGTCTCCATCTATATCCGTTAAACCGTGATCTTGCTTGTATTCTTCGGTAATAGAGTAACCATATTGCACATTTGGATTTCCTCTGCCCACCTTACGCTTACCCACAAGTCCAGCAGTTCCGCTAGCGATACTGCTGGCTTTAATCACCTTGGATTTGCTCTTGCCACCAAGTCTACCAGGAGCAGTACGGTGAGGATCAAAGTGTTTGAAACTTGTGCCACTACCAATTGTAGTTACAGAAGCATCGCTGGAATCGTTACTTCGAATGTTAAATGCAGATTCTGATAAATCAGGTGCAGGTGGAGGCATATTGTTCGTGTTCAATGACAGATTTGTCTGTTTCAGAAGATTACCTAGTGTTGTACGCATACCTTGACCATTTGGATGGATTTCACACATTGAATCAATATAAAATCCTTGCATTTTATACCAAACTTTACGTACGACCGCACGACGTGATTGTGAATTCAGTCGTATTGCTTCGGAGCTCTCGAAGAGCCAGTCCATGTATCTCTTCTGTTCATTCACTTTATTTCGTGTGGCTATAAATTTACGATAAAAACATTGAATTATCCAACGTGCTTTGAATTGTTGAATAGATCGCTTGTATAAAAAATTGAAAATATGGAAGCGAGGTATCAGCTTGTACCTATTGAAAAGCTCTCCCATTCGCACAGCCTTTTTCTGCTGTCTGACCAGTTCGCATCGAGCCAAGTGTTGTCTATAACAGCACTGAAGGGCAATGATGCGTCGTTGTCTCATAAATAAGTATAATTTTAAAGGGTATACTAGTTGTTTAGAAATCAGACCAACCCCAAGATCACCATTCCTCTTCAGGCGGTGCCGGTATCTATAGGATGCCATAAACGTCTTAAAGGCTTTTATCTTGACGCGCATTTGGGAATTCATAAACAAAAGGTTTTTGGAACGGTTTTCAATAACTGGACATGGGCTGACTACAGGCACAGGAGTCTCCCAAGACATCACAAACGCCGTTCTCGCCATGCCTTCAGAGCCGAGCTCATCATTTGCGTATGTCTTTTTCTTGCATATAATCATTGTTTCACCAGATCCACGCCAAAATGCTTTATTTAATCGATGTGTGATTGTTGCATGCATGATGCCATCGATTCGATGTTGCTGAATCATGTATCTCTTCCACCGCCAGAAGCCAAGGCGTACTACTTGTCTCCAGCGGGAAAGGAACATTGGACCCAAGATTAACAGAGAGTGCAAGCCACTAACACCTGAACTCATTTTCTTGAAAGCTCGGCGTAATACTAGACAGTGCATAGTCCAAACAAACCTATATGCTAAAGGTTTTCGCTTACTATTGCGAAAGATATGACGAACTTTAAGCCAATGTACAAACGCCAGCGTGATCACTCGAGCAGCTCGGTGATATTCACGTCTGCGTAAGAAAATGAACTTTTTACATCGCCACATGATAGCCTCTTTCACTATCATAGCCTTTCGATGAATAATCTTACCCATTTCAAAATATATTTTTTCCCATCGTCTTCGTCGTTTCCGGGCGATAAACATGCGCAACCCCCGTTGAAAAGGTCGCACTCCTTGATCTTTTCGCCAGAACAAAAGATACCTTCCTAATCTATTGAATAGACAATTCTTTTCAAAAGCACGATGAATTTCATATTTACATCGTTTGATATAGATCGTGGATTTGGCTCTGTTTCGACGATGCTTTAATGGAACCCATATGGCTATCTTCAATTTGGCCCTCGCCACTTGCCTCTCATACAGCTCTGCTCGCCATATCTGCCACATGGAAAGCATCAAAGGATAAATATATGCAGTTGATTTTTCTTGTAAAATTTGTACCGCTTTTTGTCGACGTTCTAATATTTCTTTCCTTTTTTTCTCTTTTGCTCGTTCTATTTGATCTCGAATAAAGAAACGGATTGTGCATCGGGCGTGCAGCTTTTGACGCACACGGTAGCGAAGTACGATCTCATGATAGTATTTTCTGCATGCAAACTTTCGTCTAACACGGATGACACCTAATATTTGCTCACATGCAGCTTGAAATACTTGTGAGTATCCATTCGATATCAGTGTACGTATCAAGCACGTGGCACTCTTGTTGGTGACCTCCGCTCGCCATATTGCCTCCCAACGACGAAGTAAACGCGTCCTTTGCATATCATAATAATTTTGCGCTGCTTGCATGAATAAACCATTTGCACGAATTGCACGAAATCGTTTATTCTTAGTATATGATGTTGCAATCATCCTTCTCACTTGTCCCTGTAGTTTTGTTGATGATATTCTCTTTAACTCCTTCTGGAACGACGCAAACTCACGCCACCGACGGCCACGATCCTCAAGAAGAACCTTTGCTACGTGTTTGAATGCTTGCTCTGCTATATCAACCTTCTCTGTAAATTCATCCAGCTTCTTCTTAGCTTTCCAGTAGATGGCAGGCCAGTGCCTCACTCGAAGTAGATACCCACGAAAGCATCCTTGTATCTTACACACAAGGATCTTCTCTACAGCAAATTGCTTCTGATATTTGTTATCATAAGTTTTTCGTTTCATTATCTCGTAATTTTCGTAATCTTCAAGCCACTCACGCATAAACATGTTCCACGGATTGTGTTGATATGCTCTCCCCATAACCTCAAAGATGTAGCGTTTGGCTCCACGCTTGTGCTTATTCATCATAGACACAAGATAATGCAGTGGAAGATCATCTAGTGGTGCACGTAAGAATGATTCGTATAAAGCTTCCTCTGCAAGAAGAGGAAACGCAGTATTCTCTAGATACACTGCCATCTCGTAGAACATCTGTGAATCAAGGAACCAGTCCATAAGGTCCTTAATGGAAGCCACATGTTCATTGTATGCGATCGTATACGCTTCTGCAAGAACATTATAACATAATTCCCTTTCTCGTGATCCATTGGTAGATGCACTAGGATTGAGTGGATCTAATCTATTGGCGGCAACGCTCTTTCTGTGAAGGTAACTGGCGCAAAATAGGTACATATACGTCAAAGGCAAATCACTGTTTTGTACCATGATCATACCGGTCGCTGGTCCCGCTTGGGTCGATTTCTTTGTTTCATCGTCATCGATATTATCTCTTGGTTCAAGTTGTACAGCAGATACAAGATATTGCATACAATGTTCAGCATCATTTTTTTTATTATGAAGTCGACTCAAAAGAGACCACATCTGTATGATAATCAGCGTGTTCTCCAAGTGGCCCCGCGCTTGCCCGAGTTGGCATATTTGTAGTGCACCTGCCAATGCACCTTCAGTAATATAAATATGCGACAAACGCACATAATCAAACGCTTGAATCAAAGTTCGATTACGACTGCCTAATAATTGCGTAAACGCCTTTCGGGCGGCGTCCAACGCTTCGTGTTGGTCGTCGTTCTTCTCAAAGAGTTCCATGCCACTCATCGTACTCATAGAGCCAAATCCATCTAATCTCGACTCTGGATGCTCACTTGGTAGAGGAACAGCAGAAATCACGCTACTCTGTGTTTCAAACATCATCATTTGTTCTTGAGTGATGTTCATTTGAAGATTTTTGTAAGCTCGCTGTCCTTTGGAACGTTCTAAATTACGTTTCCGTCTTGCCTCCTCTCTTGTGGCAGCATCTTCTTCTACTACTTCTTCAACCTTTTCTGGATCAAATTCTAAGGCATCATCTATTAGCATACGGCTCGACGACATTGACATCGGGTTCAGTGCCCTGATCGGGTTCACACTCCGCCAGAAATCATAAGCACAATTAACGAAAATACCAATTGATTTCAAGTCATCGAGGGTAACCGTACGTAACAAGACCATTGCATTCTTATAATCTCGCTCAAAATATGATTTAAATGCCTTGTCTATATATGCTTGGCGTGTGTGCACACTGGCCTCCGCAAGGGAGGTAGCGTCCACCGTTGCTGACGCAATTGATGCATAATCATTGTCGTCACCCATCGGTTCAAGGTTTGTTATATTAATGACAAATTAACAATAATCAGTAGGGTATCGGCGCTTCATTTCACCCGATTCTACGGAACTGGTCTTCATGACGTTTCCTATGTTATTCATACTCATAGTGAATCTTACGAGCAAAAAAAGATTGTCAACAAATTATAAATAACCTAATTAATGTGTTTTGTTATTGACTTAATTGTTTCTCTCCCTCTATTGAGTGTAGTGTCCATCATCTCTTCTATACCGACGACACACGAAAGGAAAAGCAAGCAGCCTAGATATTCTCTCGAGTTTTCAGGTGGTGCACAATCATGGAGTGGATTCAATAACCATGAAAGGTTTCAAATTGTAAATAGTATAATATTTTACAATATAATTTCAATAAAATCATATAAAAAATTTATTTTGCGTCGTCTTTGGGCGCGCTCCCTTCAACTGCTTTGCCCTTTGCTGATGACCTCTTGGCTGCAAATTTGGCTGCTCTCTGTTTTTCTAATTTAATTTTAGCTTCTCGTTCTCTGTATGCCCTCATTTGCCTTTCTTCGTCAAGGCGTTCCTGTTCTAAGCGCTCGATTTGTGCGAGTTTCTCCGCATAAGCCTTGGCCTCGGCTTCCTTCTCAGCCAAATATTGACGATACAATTTGATCTTTTGTCTATAATTATTTTTGAAATCTTTTGCCATGGTAAGAAACTTCACTCCAGCCATATTGACTTGTACGCGCAAATCTGACATCATGCTAGTCAGTGCACGGGATGATGTTTCTTCTTGGTTTTCTAAACAAAATGGCCATTTTTGCTCTTTCATAGTGACGGAGGTAACAGACATACCGTGCTTAGGAAGCTGACTGGTATTATGCAGTGCTTTGACCTGGTATGTGCATGTAGATGTTGTTTGTAGCCATACTTTATTCACCTCTAGAGGACGTCCATCCAACCACGGGCACTCGCTTCTGTCCTTGGGTGACGCAAGATGGTAGAGCTTTGCGGGACTCATGTCAAAAGATACATCGACAAGAATAAAGTATTCACCTGGATATAATTTGACATTCTTTGATAGCCAACATTGTTCAGCAGAATCACGTACTTCAAACCATTCTAATTCCAGTAGACGCTCTTTACGAGCAATTTCAAGTCGTCTTTCCAATGCTTCATCGACCTGCTCACTGCTTTCATCGCTATCGGAATCCTCCTCACTGCTCTCTTCATCCGATTCCGACAATTCAGATTTATTAGAGTTTTTAGAGGCATTACTACGCGCAGTACCTGGTTTTTTATCTCCATCTTCCCCTTCTTCTTCGCCTTTGGCCTTCTCTTCAGCACCCTCTCCGTCATCCTCTTCATCGTCAACTACGACTGAATCCTCGTCTTCTGCTGCAAGCAATGCTTTCATACGCGCTTCTGCTTCAGCAATTTTAGCTAATTTATCTGCTTCAATTTCTTCTTTCTTTTTTTTAATAATTCTTAGATATTTGATTGTCGCCATAGAGGGGACTACTCGAATGCGAATCTTAGCACCAGCTTCTGCGGCTCCAGCTACGCTCCATGGACAGGAGCTGCTTGCCGTGATACATACATCCATTGGAATAAGTTCTTTGCGGATTTGTTCTTTCTTTTGTTCTAATTTTGCTTGTTCTTCTGATAATTGAACTGGAATAATATTTCTTTTCCTTTCTGCTGTAGGAAATACCCGTGGTCTATCGAAGTCAAAATCAGCATCCATTTCCTGTGACACAATGTCCTCAGAGACGGTCATTTCCTTCAATTGCTGCTCTTTTAACTTACTTAAACGAAGTGAAATTTCTTGTTCTTTAGGAGGTTTATAATCACAATGATGTCCAATCACTTTTAATAGAAATTTTGCTGGATTTGTCTTGCCTCGACTGCGCATTTTCAGATAGTCTGTGCGCCAAGGCACTAATCCCATCTTCTCAGTTAATGGTCTCACTGCATCAGGAAAACGCACAATAAACATTGTATCAAAAAGATCAGTTATTTTTTCAACAGCTATGTTCACTGTATTACAATGACCGGATCTTTCATCAACTTTGACACGATCATCATGGATGTAGTCTGGATTGGTGTTCCTGTATTCTCCAACGAATGGCATATATTCATTAAATGCGTCGCGAATTTTGATAAATTTGTATCCTTTTTCATCAGTATAAGCAACAACAGCTGGATAAACATAACCATGTGGTGGAGCTGTCCTTGGTGATTGACTAAATGTATTCTGAGAGAACGCCATACCGTCTGATCGTCCGAAACAGACCAATGATCCCTCCTTCAAGATCTCCACGATGTACGTATGTGCGTCTTTTTCTGGAGAACTAACTTCAGATGAAACTGATTTCCATTCATAATCAAGACTACTCTCACGATAAACATGACCACCAGACATCATTCTCAAAGCAAACATTGTTGCATCAGAACGTTTTGCACACAAACTGATTGCACCATACGACCCAAAATATTTGGCCACAGCTTTTTCATATATAAAGGGCCAGCATTCTTGGTTATCAGATGATTGAGTAAACAATGGACGACATTGTGGTGAACATGGTATACGATCATCAATATAAATTCCACGCCAACCATTACCTTCAAAGATACGAACACTAAACCGACCGACCACGTCTTCTTGTCCTGTTGCACCAAATAGAGCGTCTACAAGAAGAGGGTTCTTAATTATACCACTCAAACCATTTAATATCCATCTATCAGCTAATAAACCTTGCTTAAAGTATCCATAACCAATAATACCAGCACCATAGAACAGCTTCCTCTTGTCCATAGTGCGTAGCACCGCACGAATGTGAGAGAAAAGCAATGGATACGCGTCCTCTGCTGAAATACTGCCGATGTTCTCTCGTCGTCTCCATCGTATAAAATGATATGGTGGTAAACCTGTACATTCCCAGTCTTTTAATGGTGTTATTGCACTTTCATTTGCTGGGAAAAATTTATCAACCCATTTTTTACCATCAGCTGTCTGAGGTTTTTGTACGATACTCTTGTCCTTTACGGGTTGTAGTTTCTTCATTTTAACAAATACTTGCGAGGCATGACCACGAAATGCATCTAAATAATATGTTACTTGAGGTAAATTTGCAGCAAATTGTACTAGCTCTGGTTTACGCATAGTCTTTTTGTCTGGATCAATGTTCGCAAAATGTTCATACGCCAGGTGGATGACATGCTGCCACACAGGCGGCGCGGGCTGTGAGAATTTACTGTCTATTTTATTCACAACTCTTGTAATACTTAGTAGTAATAGACTCATCTCAGATTCAACTAAATAACCTTTTTCATTAAAATTAAATAATTCAAATAAGAATTCTACTTTTTCCGCGTTGGACAAGGAGCTACACAAACATACCAGACACATCACTTCCATCTTGTCCACAAGACCATTCTTATCTGTATCAAAAACTTTAGTAAACAAATGGCGACATATCGGTAATGTTACTAATTTTCCATTTACTAAAAATTCAAACTCAAATAAACGCAGAGCAAACGTTTCCGACAAGTCTTTCATTCCACGCAACCAGAACATTTCCAATTCTGGTTTACCATATTGAGTAAAATGAAATAACTGTGGTATGATATCCACCTTTAGTGTAGAGCTTCCATTTGCACCCATAGCAATACAATATTGATTGAAGATGTAAACTTCACCAACTATGTCTACACGAGCTTGTCTAACAACCAGATCAACCTCTCTCTATGAAGTATACTGCAGCACAGCGCACAAGTCAAACTTTGAAAACTTCTCAACTTGATGAAATGGATAGCCAGAAGCTCTTAAGTTTCACAAAACACTGTAATAATAGAGCTTCCCATTTAATTGCCGGGTTTCTGTCGTCACAACTCAAGCAGGAGATTTTTTTACCTACAGGTACTTACTGCAAAAAACATCGCACACAATTTCGGATGTATTGAGTGAATAGTGTATGTTTTTATGTAGCTGACACTCATAATCATTTACTTACATATATTAGACAATCATTGACCCTTGGAAACTACTATGAAGATCAGCAGCAATCAGTTTACCATTGAATCTTTAGTCTGTAATGAGGCTAGTATCAATCCTACTATGCAGGAAGGCGAAGTTGAGACTGTCGAAGTTAGTGAACGAGACATCACAGGAAGAGAGACTACTCGCTGTCCTTCAAATACCATGTGTTACATGAATATTGTAATTATGATAATCTCGGGTATAGCACTTGTATTGAATGCATTTGCAAAACATTATGCATATGTTGGTTGGGTCGTAGGACCTTCCTTAATCCTCATTTCCATTATGGGTGTATATCTTTCCAGGTCAGAGTGGTGTATTCGCAACAACTCTCTGAAAGTTATATTCTTGTTCATAGAATGCATGCTTGTAGTATTTGGGGGCTTCTATTGGTTTATTTTTTTATATTCCGATCTAAATAATCATAAAGTGGGCTGATGTACGTGAGATGGACGGTAATGAAGAGGAAAGGAGGACCTATCAAACCGAGTGCGTATCTGGCGTATTTCTTGATGTGCTGTGTGTGTTGTTGTACTGTTTTGCCCGTAAGTATGGCCACTTGGAAGTGGTGGAGTGGGCACGTGCTTAGGATCGGACATGTGACTGGGATGCTCATGTGTGCAGTGAGGCCACTGAGAATGGCCACTTGGACGTGCTCCAATGGGCACGTGCTAAGGATCCACCATGTGGCTGGAATGCTGCTGTGTGCATGTATATAGCTAAGAATGGCCACTTGGACGTGCTCCAATGGGCACGTGCTCAGGATCCGCCATGTGGCTGGAATGCTGCTGTGTGCATGTATATAGCTAAGAATGGCCACTTGGACGTGCTCCAATGGGCACGTGCTTAGGATCCGCCATGTCCTGAATCTGATGATAATAATGAGGAAGAGGATTTGATGATGATTAATTCCATTGGCTTCTCTTCGATCTTACCTAGCACTGGCATGATGATGACTTCATAGATCCTGTTGTTGTTGCACTGTGAGAGATGGAAATATTGGAGAGCGAATCATATTTCTTGTCGTTTTAACAGTAATTAACAAACAAACAAACCTAACCGCCTCATCAAAAAGTACCTACATCACTGGATGTATCAAAAATATCAACAAAAAAAAAGCCTTGAAGCTCCTACCGAGATTCGAACTCGGGTTATAGGAATCAGAACCCTAGGTGCTAACCACTACACTATAGGAGCTTTTCGTCCACATCGCGGCGACGCTAGCATAGGGTTTCACCCCTACACCAGCTTCGACGTCAATACGCACGGGCATAACTAGGGGACCGGTCGACATAGCGGTTTTATCTAAACAATAAAACCTGAATATGGCTCAAAATATTGTTGATCTAGTTTCGCAATGCAATAAAAAATAATTATTTATTATGTTATCAGTAAGTGATGAAGGTTCTGTTCAGGAAATGTATGATAAGTGTGCTGATTGGTACAATAATATGATGGATGAAGAGATCAAAACATCTTCGATGTATACTAGCACTTTAAGTCACTTACATGATGAAATATGTGATATTTCTGGTCCGTTAGTTGATACATCATGCGGTACCGGGCATATGCTTTACATGTATCATGAGAAATATGATAATAAACGTGCCTTGATTGGTATTGATCTATCTTCACGTATGGTCGAGATTAGTTCGAAAAGATTCACTGATGCTCCTAAGAATATATGTTCTATTAAACAAGGTGATATGCAAAATCTTTCTTCATTATCATCAAATTCTTGCTGTGGAGTATTGAATTATTTTTCATTGCATCATCTAGATGCAACTGCAGCACAAGCCTCGTTTTGTGAATGGCATAGAATACTTTCTCGTGGTGGTCAACTTTCAGTTGCCTTGTGGGAAGGTCAAGGTGCAATAGATTATGGTGGGAAAGAATCGATAGTAGCCTTGTCTTATCGTAAAGAAGAAGTAGCAGCGTGGGCAACAGGAGCAGGTTTCACAGTAACCAAGTGCTCTGTGGAAACCATCGAGGACATGGGTATGGATGCCGTATATCTCTGTGCGGTAAAAGTCACAGAATGAGTACAGAGAGTTTATGAGACAGAAAGTTTATGAGAGAAGTTGAAGAAAAATGTCATTTTGAAAAATTGAATACAAACAGTGCACAAACAACGCTCCATCTCTCAACATTTACAAAGACCCTCACATAAATACTCATCCACATTCATCTACGATGATGATCATGATGTTGGATACTGCAGCTTCTTTGCTTGTAGTTGCAGCAAATGAACCCCGCTGCGATGCTTCTTGATGGGAACTACATCAGCCTCCTCGGCACTGCTATTCGTGTCGTCACTAGCGAAATGGCGCTGTCCAGAGCTGACGCAAAGTAGTGCGCTGTAAGGATGGAACTCTACTGCATTAGTACAATCCGCTGTATTACTATAATCCACCGTATTACCACTATCAGTAAAGTTATCAACAGATTTTACCATGTCAAATGTTTTTGTATTGTAGAACAGAATTTTCCCATTCTGAGAGCCAGTGCTGAGATACTGTCCCCAAGGGTCTATGTCAAAAGTCAATTTCTGATTTGAATTCAATTCACGTTGAACTCTTCCAACTTCTACTCTTGTATGACGTAAATCATAGCATATAATGTCGTGACCACGTCGGCCACCAACCCAAAGAAGATTCCCATCAGGGCTCCACCGCATACAGGTGATTCCACTACCAACAGGTACGTCCCGTAAGGCTAATATAGGTGTCGTTTCTTTGCCTTCTTGGAACACACCAATATTATTTGTATATGTACCACATGCATATATATGCATAGAGCATGCAGGTGGTGTAAAAGTGAGTGTTGATATCAAACCATGAAATGCCGCCATCGGGTCACCCTTGTATCGCACTGTCGCAATCTCTTGACAATCTCGACCTGGTCTATTTACATCAAATACACGAATCATACTTCGATTACCAGCATAAATTTTATCACCTGTTTTATTAAATGATAATGCTTGACATGTTTCTATTTCATCATATTGGTTGTAGCAGCGGTATGAACATCTAGACACTGGAGCTGGTGTAACATCGTTGGTATTATCATTAGAATATTGCCATAAATGAATGGGTTGGTCTCGACATGTTGTGATATAGCAACAAGATGCAGGATCAGATATGTTCATAAACGGGTACCACTTAGCGTCAATAAGTGCTGATCCAAAAGTGTGCTGCGTCTTTATCTTTGAAAATACAGATGAACAATGTGTTTTACCAGTATTGAATACACTTCCTAGTGGTATCTTTTCATAATATGAATACTTCGTAAGCTCTTCCTGTTGGATATTTAAGAAACTTACTTCTCCACTGTCAGTCGGAGTCATTATTGTAGTGCCATCTGGAGACCACTGTGCTCCTTTTATAAAGTCACTATGAACATCTTCAAACCTAATATGCTCGTCAATCAAATTCACTTCGTCAAATCGTAATGGACACTCCATTTTCACCTCTATACTCAATCTCGAGCAAATCCTGTGCCTGTGGCTGGTTGCCAGGTCTTAGATTGTCAAGATTGGACTCACTACAGATCGATACAAGACCTTGAATCAGAAAAATCAACGATATGCACTCAAAAGTAAACCCTCCTCTATTATAAATATTTTTTGCAGGTCTAATGGGGACCCGACCTGTAAAAAATGATTTTGTGACGTGCTCATGCCCACTTTTTGGAAGTGAATTAAACTCTCTATACATGCTTTTTTTCTTATTGAAAGCTTATTTATGAAAGATATAGAGTAGTATTCAATCTCTCATTATTTTATTTACTTTATCATATCGATCAACCTTAAATTATTCCATGTAAGGTGAGGATGTCGGACACCGTTTTCACCACTCAATCACTAACGGTACTACTATCTACGTCATTACCTTCATATTTACAAGTATATATAATTATCCCAAACGTACAGTGCATGGCTGCTTGTCTTATGTATCCGCTTCCATGCATGTCTTAGACTCGCCAGAAGAATGAAATGTCAATGTTTCGTCATTCATCTCATCCTCCAGCTTTATGACTGCTGATGCTGGCGTAGGACACTTCTTGGCACGAAGCAATTCAATTTCATTGGCAATATTACATGTATCTACAATTTCAAAAATAGATGCATTATTTTTCACAATTTGTTCATCAATGAAGGAGATTAAGAAGGCAGCAGCGGCTTGCTTCTCCAACACTGAATTTGGATAAGTAAAAACGTAAGCTACTTTTTCAATAGTTCCAGAGCGACAAATTTTAGCACGATAAGGGCTTTTGATATCCTTCACTAAATAGTATAATATCAATATAGTATTTAGCTTCTTGAATGAGTCATTACACCCGTCATCCAGTATGGCGGCCAAGACCGGCAGAATTCCTAGTTTGACGATGGCAGAGTGCGATTCTGTTGATGACTTCACCAGCTCTGTCAAAGATGAAAGGGCTGTCATCTTAGCTTTAGTAGAGAATGTATTTGCCTTACATACATGTGCAAGTAAGGGCAACACGCTCATCAGAAACTTTACTTTTAGACTATCATCCAAAAGTGTTGATAGGGCATAGATCTCGATAATTGCAGTCATAACTTCTATGGTAATGCTATGTTTCTCATTCTCATCAAACCATTTCGTCATATGAGGTATACATACTGCAATATTCATGAGCTCTTTTTGGGAATCTGCAGCGAAGACAAACTCCCAAACGCGGCCTATTAAGATTTGGAACTCAAAATCATTCACACAATCTTTCAATTTCTCTTGAATTTGACTAGGATTGAGTACTGTGAACTTTTCTGTGTGTCCTCTACATATCTATTTTACAATTGTGAATAAGAATAGAAATAAATCATTGAAAGTAAAGAAGTTAGTACACAGTTCAAGGAACAATACTTTTTCAACAAAAACATCATCAAATATTACCCAATTTCATTTATATTGTATGGTTTTTTCAACTAACCAAACCCAAGACCCAGTTTTTCATTACACATACCATGTCCATTGTTGCTGATATAAGTTTCTACTTGTGATATCTTTGGAAAAAAAATTTACACCATATTCCGCCGGGTAATCACGACCGACGGACGGACGTGTCTTCCGGGAAATTGCCTGCCATCTACTCTTATTCTTATCATAAATATGTAAGTGATAATGCTGTTCAATTAAAATCTTGAAATAAAACATAAAGTTGAATATTATTAGAGAAGAACACGTTTTTTGGGTTCTCCACACCGCGCTCATTTGCGTGGATACAGCTCTATGATATATACAGCTACTATTGAATGCATTGTTTACTCATTGAAGTAGTTCTTCCTCTCAACCTTTTCCTTTTACATATATTTATCATTTACAAGTACTAACATACCGCTCCTCACAATACTCAGATTATATTCATTAGAAAGATGGCAGACGAGAAGCCCAAAGTAAAGAGAGCACTCACACAAAAGTACGATATGGCTCAACTTCATGCTCTAACGAATATGGAAGATGGGTTTTTGAAGGAACTTGCTGCAATTTACAGTATAGAAGACCCTGATGACTTGCCTGTCTCAGTCGACTTGCTCAAGATCTTCCAAGAAAAGGCTACTGATCGTGCATCGCACTTGGCGTCTGAATTGAGTGGCGCTCCTCAAAGTTGTGATGCACTTATTGCAAGGATTATTGGAGAAATGGAGGCTTTAGATGCAGCGAAATAAATACAAACTACTCCGTTCTTTATTACGGGCTATTCTGTGATCATCTGTCTCCATAGTGTGATATGGTTGTGGAGCATGAGAATAGACAATAGGTGAATAAGATTTAGCAGCTTCTTTTTCTTTTTTTCGTGCATTATGGATGCATATTATTTACAAACAATGAACATAACTCTATCACTCTGTACACATCTTCACTTCGTCGGTTACCATCAGCTCACAATAGCAACTTCGGCATTATTACTTGTGTGCTTTTCTCCATTCAATTTTGGCTTGACTTGGGTTAATTTCCAATTGCTTATTATCTATAGTGCATACTAAATCAGTCCAATGCTTATTGAGACCAATATCTACTGTAATTTTAGCACTACCAGCATCTGCTCCTCCCACTCGCACGTCCTTGACTTCTGTGTACGAAAGGTCGCTCAGACCGTTCGTACGCCACGTTTCACTGTGCTCTTGCAGGACTTCAGTTTTATTCATGCATTTCAATACTGCCCTTTCCCTTAAAAATTGTATTTTTTCTTCCAGAGTATTTTGCTCTAAATCGAGAAAAGTTCCTGCTGCATCAGGGTCAGGACTACTCGGCTCGTATTTGCACTGCTTGACTCTCTTATACATTTCATCATCTTCTCCTCCCCATCCCCAAAATGTATTTGGGAATCCATTAATTGCACGATATTGTTCTTCTGAGAAACTTACAACACCACCGAAGTAATTTGGATTGCCAGAGTACCTCCCCCACACTCGAGCTACATGGCAAGGCTGCGCGGGCACTGTCGAGTACCAGTCCCCTAGGGCAGCCGATGGAATCAAATCAACATCGTGGAATACAAAGACGTCACATGCATCCTTAACAGCATATTCAAAACCAATATTTAATAATTTTCCACGATTGAACTTCCTGGAATCATCGCTTTGTTCAATAATATAAATACAAAATGGATGTCCTGTTGATTTCAAAAATTTTGTTAATGATGGTATAAAAATATTCAAATGTTGTTGGCGATGTTGTTCTTTGTCTAAATCACGAAATGGCACAATAACACCAATTTTAGCGGGTCCATGACCACCGTTTGCTTCACTTGTACCCTCCAGTGCTCGAGCTCTCTTCTTACCTGCAACTTTCTTTATTGTTGCATCAGAATTTGAAGTTGCTGTCGGACGTTGCCACTGGGCATACTGCATAGGACCATACCAATAATATGAACAACCAGGATTGCTTGCACTCTCCTTCTTTACCCAACCAAAAGGTAAACCCAAATTATCAGATTCTTCTTCCATTATTAACCACAGAAAATACGCGTGTGTGTGTGTCTAATACGGTTAATTAGAAAATTTTATGCAATTTTTAAACTCGTTACCCGTTCAGATCTACTTTTAAGTCCTTTGAAGTACTCCTTCTTTGTGTAAATGAACTTGGTGTCGAGGACTGACGGGGCCATATACGTATACCTAACAATGATATATCTATAACTACAACAAGTTTCATTACAATATTACAACAAGTAGTGCTCAATGATAGGTCAAACATGGACAAAACAACTTCGTTGTAGAGATCCTTCATGTTTAATAGATCATACTAGTGGTGAACAACATGAATGGGCATTACAACAAAATGATGATAAAAATGATAATGATAATGATGATGATGTTGATGATAATGAATTAAATGATGATACTAAAGTTGAAGTTTATCAAGGACCTGCAGATCGTATAGTATATCCATTAGATGTTTTAAATCCATCACCACCAGATGATGAAGATCTAATTTATATTGTTGGTACACGTGGTGAAAAAGTTACTCGTATTGCTGGATTAGAACCATATTCAAAAACACTTGAAGAATTGGTATTACGATCAAATTTAATATCTCATATGAATGGTGTTGAAACTCTTACTAAACTTACAAAATTAGAATTATATGATAATCAAGTTGAAGCTATATCACACATAGAAAACTTGACAAAATTAACAATACTTGATTTATCATTTAATTGTATTCGCGATATGGCACCAGTGTCATCATGTCCATTACTGCAGGAGTTATATCTCGCGCAAAATAAGTTAAAATGTATTGATGGTATACGAGGTATGCAGCATTTGCGTTGCTTGGATCTTGGTGCTAATCGCATTCGGACAATGGCTGGTGTTGGCTTAGACACTCTTCACAGCTTACAGAGTCTCTGGTTGGGTAAGAACAAACTTGAGCGCATCTGTGACGTGCAGGATCTTCCAGTGTTGCGACAATTAGATTGTCAAAATAATCGACTAACTGCTCTTGTGTGGCCGACGATAGTACCCCCTGTAAGTGATGATGCCCCAGACATCACAAGTAGTCCTGCGAGCGATGAAGACATTGACAGTAGCGGTATTGGAAGACTCAAGAGCCTTGAGGAGTTGTACTTGGCGTGTAATGCTATTGTCCGCTTGGATGGTTTACCTGTGAATTCCCCTCTCAGAACATTGGATCTGTCGACTAATGGAGTGGAATCTGTGGAAGGTATCGAGGGATTGGTGGAACTGGAAGAACTTTGGATGACTGCCTCGGCAATGTCTACTTTCGAGCAGCTCCAACCTCTCACGACATTACCCAAGATAGAATGCCTTTATTTAGAGCACAGTCCCATCGCTGCAGATTTCGAGTATAGAAAGAAGATCACAGCACTTATTCCTACTCTTGAGCAGCTGGATGCCACACAAGTAAATCGGCTGTAATTCACGTAGTTTTAGTAATAAAGAGGGTTGAGTTTACTGGAGAAGAGAAGGACCATCAAGACAGAAATCAAACTTTATTGTCATAATCTTTGTGTCATACTGTACATAGTAAATTTATACCATAAAAACAGCATAATACACACCACAACAGTCGTAAATCACAATTAACGTTTAAGACACATTTCTCCTCTTTTCAATTTCTTGATATCATCCCTATATTTTTCGAGCCAGGAGAGTAATAATAATAATAATTGAAAGATCCTGGAGATGAAGGGCCTCGAAATAATCGACGGGGGTATTGGACGCAGGTTGAAATTCACCGGTTTGAAAACTACAACAAATTCATTTAAGGAATATGGTAGATTTAAAGCGAGATGATTGCAAGATCGTCAGTGTGAAAGTATATTTGGATCGTGCAGAGATTACACGACACATCCCAACATCCCAACTTCGACAATCTGAAGGAACATGTGTAAATCTCACTGGATTAGTTGACAGTATTGTTGAAAGTTCAGTTCGTGTAAAGGGAAACAAGTTTCATCGCATTTTGGAAGTATCACAAGATAGAGTGCGTGTTCCGAAGGAAGAGGAGAGCTCCGATTTCATGAAGCGCAAACAAGACGTGGATTCTATCAAGGATAAGATTGCAGAAAAAGAGCGTGAAATAGTTCGTTTGAATAAAAAGCTAAATATGACAAACAAGTTTTGTGATAGCGTCTTTCAGAGAGTAGAAAATGTCGATGCAAAGAGTCTAAGCGACGCACAAGACATCCTGGAATTTCATTCTACTGAAACAGCAAAAATCGAAGAAAATATTCAAAGTGCTATGAAAGTTATTGCAGAATTTAAAAAAGATTTGCTTGCTCTTAATACTATGAAAGACATAACTTCGAAAAAAACACCTCAAAATACAGGTAATATGAATTTCATGAAAACTCTCAAAATTACATTAGATTCAGTCGCATCAGAGGAAAATCTTGAATCACCACCTTTAGAGCTCACATATATAGTACTGGATGCAAGTTGGACACCTAGTTATGATATTCGTATTAATAGTAATGCTGACAAGAAGGCTATGCAGCTCGTGTACTACGCCGAAGTGAAGCAATGGAGCGGAGAAGACTGGACTGATGTCGATTTACAATTGAGCACAAGCAATCCTAGCTTAAGCAGCAAACCTAAACCATTAGTTTCTACTGTTGTCCGTCGGAAATGTAATCATCGCAACTATGGTTTGGAAATGAACATGAAAAAAAAAGCTTTTGTTGGTGGCGGACAAATGCAAATGCAAATGCAGCAGCAATCAATGCCAGCACGATTAGGGCCGTCAGCGGTAGTAAGTAATGCCAACAATAGAGGTGAAAGTGAAGATGATATGGAGTCTGATTCGGAGGAAGAAGATGATGGAGCTATGTTTGCTGCGGCTGGTGCTGAGGTTGACCTAAATCGATTAGCTACCACTTTCACAATACCTCGTAGGTGCCATGTGGAAACGGATAATACAGCACATAAAGTCATCATTGGTGACCTCAGTATGAACCCCGAAATTGTTCATTACTCTGCACCAAGCACATCTGATGCTTCTGTATACTTGCAAGCAAAGACAAAAAATGATTCGAATTACGAACTGCTCAATTCTGACAAGGTCAGCGTGTTTTTAGACGGAACATTCATCTCCATCACAAATATAAAGCAATGTTCACCAGGTACAAACTTCTACTTATATCTAGGTGTAGATCCAGGTATTAAATGTAGTTATAAACCAGTTAAAAATAGTGATAGTTCTGCTACTGGGTGGGTAACCACAAGCAAGGTTAAAGACCATAGTTTTGTTACTATTTTACTGAATAGTAAAAAAAATCCTTGCAAAGTTATTGTAGCTGATTACGTTCCAAAGTCTAATGAAGATAAAATTGTTGTTGAACAAATTGTACCAAAAGCTAAAGATGTTATTGATATTACTGGCGGGTTTAGTGCAACCAGTGGCATGGCTGCACTCTCAACAGCTCATCTGGCTCTCCCTCGTGATAGTATATTCAAAGAAAAGGATGGGAATACTATATTCTGGATGATTTTATTAAAGCCTGGTGAAAAAAAGACGATCGATTTCCATTATCGTATAGCATTCCCGACCGACATGAACGTTGAAGTGGCTGCAGCCGATGCCTGATTCACTTACTTAATTTAAACAAAATAAAACAAAATTCTAGTTCTTATTTTTTACCTTCTCTTTTACATTTTTAAATTGATACTCTACCAAATACCAAGTAGAGCATGAGTGCTATAAGCACCCCCAGAACGGTACCTCCTGCGAATTCCAGTGTCCAAGAGTCCGTCTCCACAAAAGGACCCACAGTAGTCACTGTTTCTAATACACCACGACGCCTGGATGTATAAGTGGATGATATATTGTCAATTCCTGGTGAAGGTAAAACTTTTTGCCGTATAATAAAGATACTGTTTGGGGAAGCGTCAGCTAGTGTAGAGTGTTCCACTGGAGCCTCGGGGGAGGCCGCTTCGGGTGATAATTTAGCCAATAGAAATGGACTTGGTTCTTCTCCTTCGCCATCTTCAGGTGCAGTCGCTGGACTACTACGAGATGAACTGGATGATGAAGAAGATGGAGTACTTTTCTTAGCAGGGGTTCCGCGTCGTACTAGCCTCCGCCTTGCACCAGGCATACTACTCATACTTGACACATCGGTTGAAGCCGTACTACTAGCTTCAAATTGCACTGATTTCCCACTTGTCGACATCATAACTGGTGCAGGGCTGTTTCTTTCTACATTGAGTGCATCAATAACTTCTTTTTGTGCTTCTAATACATTCGTCAACTCCTTCTTCTCCCGGTCAAGGCGTTGAATGAAGGATGCATAGTCACTCCTGTCGTGCTCTAGTTCTTCGATACGCTTCAGGGCAGCATTCATAGAGTCTACTACAAGTTGAGAATCTGCTTCTGCTAGTGACACATTAAGATTTTGCTCTGAATGATCAGCTGCATCGACTACGTGAAGGGGTGCCCCGTCATGCCGTGGTTCCTGTGGTTTGAGGTCGTCAATATCAATGGATAAGTCAAGACCAGACTGAAATTCGTCCTTTGTTACATTGGAATTGGCTGCATGGGCGCCTAGTACAGTCATTGGCATCCTTTTTACTGGAGATTTCGACATAGAAAGTGTATTATTACTATGTATGGGCAATCTGTTACTGTGTACGTTCTCCTTGTCTGCAAATATATCTCCGAACTTCTGTGATACAGGGGCAGCATATGTTGAAAAGCTTTTACTATTGCTACCAATCTTCTTTGCACTAGTGGTGCTTGGAGTGGGAGCCACATTTGCCACGAGAATGAATGAACCTGGACTCCGCTGCTTTCTGATGGAATCGAGATGTCTCAAATGAGCACGCTTCTTCTCTATCAACAAATCTAAATCTTGAAGAGACTTATCAATTAAACTAGTACTACGCAAACTCATCTTGTTGATTATGAAGGGCTATGAATTTTCAATAAATCAAAGCAAATGATCGACCAGTAGAAAATCGAATAAAGATGGGCTATCGCTTTTCAAACAATGAAAAAGCAACAATTTTTTGCTCTTCTATGCAAGAAAGCACACTATAGTAAACTCTCGAACCTACTTGAACAGGATAAATAATCCCACAAGCCTTCCTCAAGCAAAAATTTCAAGCTGTGGGATGGGACCCGGGGGTAGGAATTATGTGAAACCGGATCACACTGTTTTAGGTTATTTTGTAATCTACTAATTATTAAACCAATCCCAGACAATTTAAAGTTTTTTATACATTGAAGATGCCACACGGAGACGGAAGTGATTTTGTTGGATTGTCTTTGTTATTTGCTGGTCTTGCTTCGATCTTTTACCCTGAGAGTTGGGTCTATAGCAATGACTACATGAAGGGTATGCTTGATGGTCCATTAGATAATAATACAACAATTGCGATCTCATTTGCAGGAAGTCTTATGGTATTGTTGGGCTTTGTAACCTACGTGGTGAGATGGAACACCATAAATGGTAAGTTTGCCGCTGGTCCAGGCTGCATCTTAGCTGCGATTAACTGTATCTACATTCCATACCAGATGGCACTTAAAACGGATGGGTTATTTGTATTCCGTGCATGGCATTGTTTTGCCGGTGTCTTTCTTTTTGGTGCATACCACATGATCTACAATGCAAATTTACCATGGACATCTGAAACTCTGAAAATCAAGGAAGCAGAGAAAGCAGCAAAAGATGCAAAGAAGAAGTAAAAGAGCGGGAGAGTGGACGAGAAAATATGAGGGAGTAGAATTGATGAAGAAGTTACGTACATGTATGAAGCTTTACTATTTTTAACCGAACTAATTCAATGAGCCTCCTCTCGAAAACAAGATTTTATCGAGCTTTTGGGGGTAGCAATAAGCAATTGACCCGTCTTTCGTTCGTTCGTCGAATCGGGGATCTCTTTCTCTCCTCTCCCCTTCGTCCCTCTCGAATTTAGTAAGATTACGCGCTGCTGCTGCAAATTTTTGACCCGGCGGAAACAGTACGTCGCCAACTCGGTGGGACATAAGTTTCACCTGCTGTCACTCTCCACTAAAGAGGACTACATGCATAGCGTAGCTTATTGTTGGATTCTTCAGTAATATATTGTGATCATGGGAGCTGGAGCTAGTACTGCGAGTTCTGCTTATAGTGTTGAGAGTAAGGCCGCTCTGATCCGTGATCTGGATGCATCATATCAAGAGGGAGGATTAAGTGATGTAGAGTTATATGCTAAAATTAGTGAAAAGTTTGAGAACTGGAAAAAAACTCAACCAGAGGATCAAAATGATGTTCTGACGGATTTAGGTACTGCTACTGTCGAAGCTTCTGCGAGTTCATCATCACCAACAACACCACAGAAACCAGGACCTGTTTTACGCGTAGATTCTGTTGCAGATGTTCCTGTAGTAGCAGTTGAAGAGACAGGTATTGATGAACATGATGAAAATATCAATACAGATTTCGATGAAAGTCAACAAGAAATGTTGCAAAGACAAACCAGTGTTGAATTATTGGCCGATATGGTGAATGAGCAACAGCAACAAGAATCTCAGATTGCTAGTTTCTTAGGTGCCTTACAAGAAGGCAAGGTTCCAGTATCTAAATCATCTCAATTTCGAAAAAAACGTTTAACTTATGAGCAGAAAACCGTTCAGGATCCCGAGCCGCGGTCCCCCGAAAAGATGCTCCGCGCTCGCACCACGATCTATGCTTCCTCAGAAATCGGAGTAAGGCAAGAAAAAACTGCACCATTTGGTGATCATATCATGGGAACATTTAGTTGTCATGGTATTGAACCTGGACAAGAACTAGACCCTGTCGAAGACGAAGACGAGGAAATAGATGAAGACTCTTGCGGGCCGCCGCCTCATGACAAAATTAATCAGGATCGTGGATGTGTAGTTTATCCGTTCAAAAAACACGAAAAGGAAGCAATCTTCCTTGTATTAGATGGACACGGTGAGCAAGGTGATAAGATCTCAGAATTCGTCATGAGACAATTAGTTGTGTCTTTAGAAAAACAGCCCAATTTGGAAGATCGAACGCACGATGCGTTAAAAGAAACATTCACTAAGACAAATATGGCATTAATGGTGACGCCTATCAATTATATGACATCTGGAACAACATGTGTATGCGTTTATGTTCGTGGTAATACGATGTTTGTAGCTAATTGTGGTGATTCTCGTGCTGTTATGGCAGTAGATGAAAATGGTTCTATGAGGGCTCGAGATTTGTCTAAAGATCATAAACCTGACGATCCATCGGAACAAGCTCGTATAGAAGAATGGGGTGGATTTGTGAAACCCGCACCTGAACCAGGACTCAGTGCTAGAGTATATTTAGATCAAGCATATACAATGATTGGTCTGGCTATGGCACGAAGTCTCGGTGACTATGCCGTTAAATCTGTAGGTGTTATTCCCGAACCTGAAGTCACTGAGTTTGAATGTACTCCTGATGATAAGTTTATGATTATGGCTTCAGATGGTGTATGGGAATTCATTGGCTCACAAGAAGCTGTAGATATTGTACAAGATAAATTAGCGAGTGGTTCTAACTGCACACAGGCGTGTCAAGAGTTGATCGAGCAAGCAAGCCAACGTTGGGCCGAGGAGGAGGGGGATTATCGCGACGATATAACAGCTATTATCGTCAAATTTCCTCTTCCATTTCAGTAAAAATAGTATATATACAAAATGGAAAGGTATAGTATGCAAAACAACGCTATAGAGCGTGGCATTTATTAGAGACGGTCGGTACCTTGCACACGAATCACTTCACTGTTCACGACTGAACAACAACATAGAAGAGATACCAAAGCAGGGATAGCGGATGGAAGGTTGGTTTGTAGGATATGAACCACTTGTGATTTTGTAGTAAAGTATTTGAATATGACATATCCTTTGTACACTCTCAAAAAACACATCAAACAAAAGTAAAATAAAATGTTGACGTCGTCTTTTTCAATTTGCATTCATTCCGGGTAGCAGAAATATTTGTTGTTACTTGTTTGGCTGTGTTAGCAGCTATAAATAAATTCTTAACAATAGATGGGGTGCTGTAATTCTAAGGGTAATAGATGGGCATTCCAAGGGCCTTCAGAATTGCTCCAGCCTTTGCGTGAAAGTTTTGCTGTTCACAATCCAAATGTTTGTATTGTTGTTGTGCGTGTGAAAGAAATGAGACGTTTACCAGCTGGAAATCATTTAGGTAGCAATACTGACCCTTATATGGAGTTGAGCGTAGTACCAAGTCACCCATCGAAAGGCGACCAAAAGCAGCGTACTAGTATGAAAATCAATACACGCAATCCAAAGTGGTTTCCACCAGGACGATTTCAATTTCAAGTGAGTCGATTACAAAGTACAAAAATTGTTATGAATGTATTTCATTTTTTACCTGTGTTGGCGCCAGTATCAATAGGAGATGCAGTCTTGCATCTGAAAGGATTTAATATTGGAGATCAAAGGTCTCATATGGAATATAAGCTTGTCCATCAAGAAAATGGTGAAGAAGAAGGCAGTGTCGTTGTAAGCGTAGAAGTAATGACAGCAGAGCAAGCAGCAAACACGCAAGAACATTACATCTACGAGTTTCACAGATGGAACGGAGAATGGGGTACACTAGATAACTTTTTATTAACAGATCCTGGAAGATGGAGTACCATAGATGGGAAAGTATTTGGGAATGATATAGATGAAATAAGTCCTAAAATTCCTGATGGATGGGAAGTTGTACGCGATTGGATGACAGGTGTTACTGATACTGACCCCGATGGTTGGGAGTATTCCACTGATATGCGTTCTAACTATTGGCACCCTACAGGTGATGGTCTTGTTCAATGTATACGGCGAAGAATATGGAGTCGAAAAGTAGCTAAAACGAATGAAGATTGGTGGGATACTTCGTTTAGTGATCCTAACCACTGCTAGCAGGAAACTGGAGGGAAGGGAGAGTTATATAATGTATATTGTGTTTAGTGATTCACATCTATTTATAAACAAGTTTCAACATAATCTACTGTATAAGTTCTGGTGCCAATTGCCATACCTACGCTTCTCTCATTATTCATAGAGGGTTCCCAAGTACAGTGACTTTGCAGGCAGCAGTGCTAGCCGCAGTGCCGTCAACTGCCATATCTACACCCATATATAAACCCTGTGATACGTCAATACTACCCCATACTGTAGTCCACTCCTCAGGGAGGTGTGTGATGACATTATTCCCTAAATTAAGTTCTTTTAAATTGGGTAAATTGCATAATGCTGCATTCACTTCACTAATCTGGTTGCCATTCGCATACAGGTACTCCAAGGAGTGCATGTCTATGAGAGTATCTGGTAATGTTTGCAGCAGGTTGGAGCTAACACTGAGTGTTTTAAGTATAACCATTTCATTTACATTATCAGGAATATGTCGCAATTTATTTTGTCTCAACCATAAATGCTCTAGTTTTGGGAGTTTCAGACATCCCACGGGAAATTCGCTTAGATTGTTGTTGTCCAAGCCAAGTGTCTTTAATTGCTCTAATGCACAAATAGATTGTGGTATGTCGCGTAGTTGATTGCCAGTAAGGCGCAACATCTCTAGACCTGTGATGCTGCACAAGCATATGGGGAATTGATCCAATTGGTTGTCGTCTAGCCAAAGCGTCTTTAGAGTATTCAAATTACCGAATTCAACGGGAATTGAGGATAACTTATTATATCCCAAATTCAAATCTTCAATAGGAGTATTTGCTAATAGACCAATGCCTTTGAGGCTGGTGAGGTCATTTTCATAAAGGTTAAGCATTCGCAAGTTAGCAATCTTCTTGGCATTGTTCTCTTTGCAAAGAACTTTTATACTTCCACGAAATTCACTACTTCTCTTTGGTAAGAGCATGCGCTCTCTAGCATCTTCGGGATCGTTGAGAATCTCATCTATCTTGCGAAGATCCTTCTTGATAAACATAACTAGATGTCTCTACTCTTCAAATTCTGAGGTGTATATTTATACCTCAAATTTGAAGTATACTGTCTGAAAATTTAATCGAATACAAATCAATCGATATTGTTGTATAGGTATGAAGTGTGTTAAATAAATACTTTCACCTCCTCTTCTACTCACTTTGGGTTGGTGTTTGTAGTAAACTTACGTACGACGAGGTCCACATCTAGGATGGGTGTAGCTCACTAAGTGGTGCATCATCGAATAAACGAAGCATCTAAAATCACTACACAAGGCATTTTTTGTGGATTAGAAAGTTTTATTTTTTAATATATGTATTTGGATCCGCCTTGTGCTGGAAGGTGAAAGAATACGTATAAAATAGTTCCCTTATAAGATCTCTAGCATAAATGAAATTGCAAATAGCAGACTTGCAGACAGCTATTGCTGTAGGTTTGGTGATGAGGCTTCTGCTGACTGGGATTGGCGCATGGCTTGATCGTGATGATCTGGGGCTTGGCCTGCGCTACACAGATATTGACTATGATGTGTTCAATGATGCCGCTCGCGCGATATACAATGGTGGAAGTCCCTATGAGCGTCCTACGTATCGATATCCACCTTTATTGGCACTGCTTTTGGTGCCGAATCATATACTTGGCAGTGCATTGTGGGGCAAGATCCTCTTCGTGCTTGCTGACACAGTGTTGGTGAAGCTCGTGTACGACGTCGTTCTAGAGCGAGATCTGGGACTTGACAAGAAAGTCATAAGTGCACAAAAGCATGCACTTAGCTGGGCCCTAGTATGGGCACTTAACCCTCTCTCTGCAGTTATTTGTACGAGAGGCAGCTCTGACGCCGTCACCAATGCCTTGGTGCTACTGACCGTGCGAGGTGTACTGCGTGGGCGCCGGAGAGGAAGTAGCAAGACACTGTTCGTAGCAGGAATGACTTTTGGACTAGCTGTTCACTTACGGATGTATCCAATCATCTATTTACTGGCATTTTTGCTATACTTGTCTGTGCCACAACAGCAAGAATACCCTAGTCAAGTGCAATCGTGGCCGTCTCGAGATGCAGGACTATTGACCCGTCCTGTTCTCATGTTTGTATGTGGTACTATAATTGCTATATGCTACTTCACAGTATCTTCCTTAGTGTGCAGTGGTGATGATTACTCAGAACACGCCATATTATATCATTTGAAACGCCAAGATCATCGGCATAACTTCAGCGTGCGCTGGTACGATGTCTATTTAAAGAAATCTGCAGAGATTGTATGTGATACTGGAGTGGATACAGACACATTATCACACGAAGTGGGGAGAATTGGTGCTGGAAATGTAGATGCTGTGCTTGCCCTTGGCGGTTTCGCTCTCAATGCAGTGTCTGTCACGGCACAATCATTTGTACCTCAAGCAGTACTTGTCACCTTTGCTGCTATAAAGCTTGCTAGACGCAACTTGTGTGTGTGTCTTCTTGTTCAGACAATGCTTTTTGTAGCCTTCAATGCGGTAGTCACTGCGCAATACTTCACGTGGTATCTGTGTCTCATACCTTTAGCGATACCCGAACGATTCAGCCAACAGTTCATGGCACTGACTGGGAATAATGGTGGAAATTCTAAAGGAAATAAGAAAGTGTGTGATGTTATTGTTCGCAAACACACCCATATAGTTATTGCTGCATTTGTGACTGTGTTAAGCTGTATGTGCCTTTGGTTGCACTTCGCCTATCAGCTGGAGATGCAAGGGCAGGCTGTACACATGCAAGTATGGTGGTGCAGTGTGCTGTTTCATGTGGCGCAAGTGGGTGCTGCTCTCGTGGCCGTGTATGTATTAGTATAGTTTTATAAGTGTATAGTGGTAAAGAAAAGAAGTGATTGTAAAGTTTGTCATGTTATTATTACAGTAGTTCTCCAAATGTGCACATTACAACAACTTCACCACCCGACTCAGTGCGTCTTCCTCTTACGATTTTTTTCCTTCTTGGTCCTTTTCTTGACATTACTTTCCTTTGGATATTGCTCATGAACTGCAAGTCCAGCTGTATTCTGTTCTGTAGGATCATCCTTACTTGTCGTCGCTATTTCATCGACACGATGAGTTTCTAGTGATGCTGGAAAAGCAATTTTCCACACCATGGACAATATACTTTGGGGTTTATACGGACTGTATTTCGGAAACTCACCTGGATGCAGCTGGCAGTAACGAGGCATTTTTTCATTATCAACAAATTCACGTAATACTTTCAATGTTGTATCTGCTTCAGCTGATGGTACAAAGACCATCATAGTGTCATCATCATCAGAGTCATCGCCGCTCATGTCAGCCGGGTGCTCGGGGGGGGGGCGAAGTATGCACACATTGCACTTTCGCGTCATCAGTTTTGAGATCACTGACACTCCTATGATTAATGATAGGGCCCATATTGTTGCTTTTGGCAGTATTACTATCTCTAGAAGCTGCTGCAGATGCTTCGAGTTGAAGGTACCTTTCATGACACTCCACTGCAAATGAATGGAGGTTGCGTACTGAATTCCATTTAAAGCTTTCATTTGTAGTAAATCCTGTGTATGATAAATAACAATGATATAAAAAGAATAATGTTAATGCAAAGCCAAATAACCCTGCGACAAATGCAATCAGTAATAGAGCCTTCTGCTCCGTCATGATCGTGTAGAAGATCGCCTTCCAAGGAGAAATTTCAATACCTGTTCTACTATCTACCATCCGCAAAGACCATATCTTTCGTTCGTAAATAGGACTTGCTATCATATAACATAATATAACAGCAAAGTAATTGAACACAGCAGAATGGACGATGAGAAACAACATGAACCACCTGTAATTGTGCTCACCGACGCACTGGTTCAGCCATATGCAGTGGTGGTCGTAAGTGGGTACGCAAGCATTGCACCAACTACAATGCTTGCTACGTGCAGGTTTTTGGACTAAACATGTTTTGCATGTATTATTTTGATGAAACATAAGCCCTTCGTACGGTTGGTGCAGGAAGCGCTTGTAGTTCTGCTTTGTGATCTTGCCAGGGCCACATGTGTTGGCCAAGACCCATGTTGCCAAGCACGCAGTGACACCTATATATGCCTCCCATTTGCTATGCCATCCTCTAGGCCATGTTTTGATGAAATAAGTGCCACCATTCTCTAATTGAGGCTCACCAACTGCGATCCAGGCCCACAGGCAGGCCCCGAGAATAATGTGATACAATATCTGTAGTAATGGATTCGGTTTATTAATAACCCAATCTACACCATATGCTAGAGCTTCTGCAACAGCCTTTCCAAGTAAAGCACTAATTCCATCGTAAACAGCTTCTGGTATACCCTCGATGATTAAGCGGCTTATCCTACCTTTCCAACCTTCTGCATCCACATCTGCGCATGTAGCAACAAAGACGAAGACAACCATCACACATGCGATGGTGTTCATGATTATCAAATGGAAGATATCGTGCATACTGTACTTGATGACAAACCACTTTATTAATCTCAATTCACTCCAATCAACTTCAGATTTCGTGAAAGGAATTTATGCAGATAATTCACCCTTTAACAACTTCAATATGCAGATTTTAAACTATGTATAAAATCTAGTCAGTACAGAATCTTTCGTTGTGTGCACTGTATGACCCTTGGTATTCTGTAAGCGTCAAATGACGTCCTTGACTGTATTGACGTCATCATCTCAGTGGGTTTTCGTATTTTCTAGTTATCCATGGTTATAGATGAACATTCATTCGCGAAAATCATACTTGATCAATAAAGTGCATTCTCTTTACTTCATTCATTGATATTTACTGAATTTGTGCTGTAATTAGCGCATTTTGTCGTCGAAGAATAGAATGTCTACACAACACTTTCTCATGGCCATAATGGTGCTATTTGTGTTCGGAGGCTACTATGAGCGACGAATAAATGTAATTAAAGAGGAGGAAGCTGTGGGTGTGCCCTTGCGTATGGGAAGTTCTGATATGTTTGACAAAGTAGCTTCACATTATGACTCCACGAACAAGGTACTTTCTGTGGGGTGGCATAATCAATGGAAGAATGTGTTAGTAAGAGAGCTTGATGTGTATGGAACTGATCGTGTGCTAGATCTCGCCACAGGCACTGGTGATGTAGCTATTGGACTGTCTCATGCAATGAAAGACCATGGGAAAATGTTCGGCAGCACCCCTACTATTATCGGAGTTGATCCTAGTGTAGAGATGCTTCGTGTTGCTGGAAAGAAGATAGCGCGAGATAAAGAAATATTTAGTGGTTATGTGTCCCTGAAAATAGGCTCAGCTCATAACTTATATGAACTACTGGAAAAAGAGGCACAAGATAAGGGCGAGGCTCTAGAAGATCTCAAATATGACAAAGTCGCCATCTCGTTCGGTGTGCGAAATTTTAAAGATCAAAAAAGTGGTTTAGAGCATGTACGTCGTGTAACAAAGAGTAGCAACCCTAATGGTAAAATTGCTGTATTAGAGTTCATGTCACCCAATAAACTGGGAATATTCGGCGGATTTCTGCAACCTGCAGTGTCGTGTTTCATCGCATACGTAATGCCGGTGTTGGGCATGGTCCTGTCGGATGGGCGACTAGATATATATCAGCATTTAGCAGACAGTATCTTTGCTTTCCCTCCACCAGAAGAATTTCAGTCAATGATCATGTCAGCAGGGTTTAATAGATGCGAACATAAGGATATATTCCTTGGCACTGTGTATCTATTCACGTGTTCAACTTATTCACCACCTGCCCAACCTGGAATAAATAATGAATCACTTGAAGGGCATGAACCTGTAGCATCGACATCACGTACAAGTAGCCGCCGCAAATCGAAAGTACTTGGAGACGATGATGTCTTTGTTGATGGTATGGAATTTGAACTGTAACTCGCTTTTGGTAGACGGCTTATGTCATGTGAATAATCTTGGGAGTATTAATTAGAGGTAGGGTAGGAGATTTTGTATAAATTGTAAACAGTGCTATTTGGTATATTTCTTTTCGTTAATATGTACATTTTTTAGGTTATCTATTTGCAAATCAGTGTGTAAGGGTCAGACGGACGTGGCATGGACGACGAACTCACTCAACCTCCTCCACCTCACTAGCGGCCAATGCTGCCTGTGCTTCCGCTTCAGCAGCTGCTTTAGCTGCATTAGCAATAGCATCCGCACAAAAATCTCTATAAAGTTTTGCATCATTGAAGCAAGAATGTGCATGGCAGTCGGACCCAACAACTTCAGTTACACCATTTTCGAACATGAGACGCAGAAGGGCATCATTTTTGTCTAGACGTGCCAAAATATCATTTCGCTCTTCTTCAGTAAGTGATGGTATTATCGATGCAGTAGTAGATGCTGCTACTTTTTCACTACTTTCCTCGTCACTCGTTTTGCTCTCAGCAATACCATCATCCTCTGGAGCCACAGATACAGCACTATCTTCCACCACGATTATTTCTTTCGGTAGTGTAGGAGGAGCAATTCCAAGTGTTTCCGCTAAACTCATATTCTCTTGCTCTAGTTCAAGAAGTTTAGTGATTGCATCTTCAGTCTTAGAAGTAATAATACGTTCCAATACATCGTTCTTACGATAAGCAAAAAGTTTTCCAAGAACTTCAGTACTGCGTTGATCTACAGCAAGATCGATAGCATTCGCAATGCCTTTGGAAAGATCCCAACGGTCTGCAGCAATTGCAAGTGCATCCAAGAGATCCCAGTTATTTGATGCCATACATGCCTGTATTGTCATTACTACAGGTGTATTACCAGTTTCATTAAGACCATTGATATCAAAACGAGGACAGCTTGCCAGAAGACGCGTTGCTGTAACATTACCATTTGCACAAGCTGAACAGACTGGGTTGGGTTGCAAGTTCTGAATATTATTTGCACTCATACCTGCAGTCGCATCAATCACCATAGCATATGTTTCTTCACTTAATGTTGCATTTGCAGCAGTAATAATGCTAAGAAGGGAACTAATTGTTGCATTCATATCAACTTGGGAACTCAATTCTCTAGCAAAATCACAATTATCACTTACTACGGCTCCGTGGAGTGGAGACCACTCAGTAATACCCAATGCAGCCAAACTAGGTGTGGTATGGGTGCTCAAAGCACTGTAGCTACTCTGATCTAGTATTGACGCAAGTATAGCTTTGATGTGTAGCTCAGGTGATTCGTAAGATTTAATTCTTTTTGAGCGCTTTTGGGCTTCAGTAAGCTCCACCTGGGGCGTGCGACCTTGTAATAAAAGAGAAACTGCATGAATTGTGTTGAGTCCACTACTAGAAACTCCTGTAATAAGCGATGTTGCCATATCTCGTTCAGATCCCTCTAGCCAACGTGTGAGTAGCGTGATTACAGCTGACATGCGGTCATCTTTACCACCAACTGTGGGAAGCGTGTTGAGGTCAGCTGTAGATCCAGCCTTCAAAGCGCCACCAGCCATGAGCAAGTGTAGTAGATTTAAACCATCGTTCGTAGTTGCTAATGCTAATGAAGTAGAAGAATTGCGCTTTTCATAAATACAAGTCGGATTGATAGCTTGGAGAAAGACATCATCTAATGCTTTATCAATATCGTAAACTGTTCGATCCTCCTTACTTAATTCATCACGCTCTTTGTCATATGTGGTGGATCTTGTAGCACAAAATTGACCTAGACTTATTGCAGCATCAATGACCTCGACAGCTCTGTTTGGGCACCGAGCTGCAGCATGGTGGACTGGTAAGTATTTATTGCCATCAAGACAATTAGGATTTGCACCAAGATTGACAAGCAATTGCATAAGTTCTATGTGACCTCTAGCAGCAGCAATATGAAGAGCGGAAATACCATCTGCATTTGCGGCATTCACATCAGCATTTGTGGAGCATAATTGTTTCATAGTGTTACAAATCTGTTCGTTAGATATCACACTTTCGTCAATGTAAGCACCTGAGGTAATACGGCAATGCTGGCCTCCTATTCGCACTGAAGTGACACCTAGACCAACACAATGATGGATTGCACAATTACCAGTACTACTATTGCTTACTTTGATATCAGCTCCAGCATCAACTATATTTCCTGTAAGCGCTGAACAACCGTAGAACTGTAAAATCTCTGTGCCATTAGCAGTAGCGGCAGTAATGATTGCATCAACATTACTCTGATTAATGGTTGCGAAAGAGTACTTCACTACAGTGTTACCCTCAGTATCCATAGCATTGACATCTGCATTGTGACTGATCAGCTCGTCTACAACTTTAGAATGACCAAGGACAAGGGCGAACATTAAAGGTGTAATCTCAGTATGATTATCGGTTCTATTGACATCAGCTCCTCTATTGATAAGAGTGCAAGCCAAAGTAGACAAGCCGCCACGGATTGCGGTTAAGAGGGCTGTGGAATTTGCGTCCTTCTGATGACTATCATCACACCAGATATCTAATAATGCTTTCCATATACCATATGCATCAATATGTGCAGGAGGAGCAGCTGCTTCTTCTTCGTCCTCATTCTCATTTTCTGCAGGAAGAGATAGCTCTGCTTCCGCAATGCTAGCACCTCTGTTGACCAAGAATTGCAATAAGTCGTGTGCAGTCTCGTTTGTAGCGCTTTCTTGTAGAGTACCATAAGGACTGGTAGCAGACGCGAGAGCAATAATACCACCAAGACCAGTAAAGCATGCATCGAGAGCATTGAACAAGCCTGCCTGCTGACCCTCTATCTGAGCAGACTCCACTTCTCGCAGAAGCGAAGCCACAGCAGTTACAGCATGAGTAGCAGTTTCACCTTTGCATTGTGGACCTGCAAGTACTGCGATAAGAGGACTGACCATAGTTACCATTGGCCATACATTTGCTTTGCTACATAAATTTGTTACAGTGGAAAGCACAGAATCTAGAGAATTTGTATTTAAAATATCTGCCAAATTGGAGGGCACTATCCACTCTTCTTCACATGCTTGTTCCCACTTTTCACGTGCACTCAATACAGGAGTGGGTTCGGCTGGTGCTTCATCGCCCTCTTCACCTTCAACTTCCCCAGTAACAACAGGTTCTGGTAGAGGCTGCTCTGTGACTTCATCCGTGGAAGCGCCTCCAAGGAAAGCTTTGAAGTGCTCCACAGCACCACATTGCACTGCACCTTCCTTCTTATAGTTTACAAGGGATGAAAGTGCATTATTAATACCTTCTGCACCACAGCATGCAATTGCGTTCATACATTGTATGGCAGCGTTTAAGACAGATACGTGCAAAGTACCCTTCGCTGGACTCACAAAAACATTCCGCTCTGCGGTATGAACACCGTAAGAAACTTCTGCAGACAATGTACTCACACAAGCATCAGCACAAAGAGCACAGATACTAAGAGACTTCGCACCCTTAGGTTCAGCAGTATCAATATGAATGACGGTAGCTAATGCATCTAAGACTAGAGGTCTCAAAAGAGCTGCGGTGCAGTCCGAGTCCACAGCATCAACTGCTCTTCGAGGATCATAAAGTTTAACAGAAAACTCTTGTCTGTCTTTGCTGACCACAGATGGACCCGATGCAAATAAAACATCAGAAATTTGATTTAAATAACTATCAACCACGAACTCATCTACGTGCTCACTTTGCACAGCAACAAGCACTTCGATGAGACTCATAGACAAATAGAGGCATTCCTCCGGAGGAATTGACAGATGAGTCGAGGGTTGTGGAACAACTACCTCAACAATAACTTCTTCTTCAGTATCTGCTTCAGCTTGCGGTGCAAGTTCTGGTGCAGGGGGTAGACACTTCTGTACAACAGCTGCCCCACGACTGCAACACAAGGCAGAGAGAGACGAGGTGACGGTTGTACTGATTGCGAGTGTGTCACGCACGAAAGCCAAGGGATTGACTGTGCTAGCAACTACAGCAGCAAATAGGCGAACAGCTCTATTAGACAGATCACTATCTTCATCATTATCTTCTAATAATGCAGCTAATTGATTCATAAAAGCTGTAGACTGTAGAACAGGTTCCGCAGGTGCTTCCTCCTCATCTTCTACTGGCGCATTGCTGCTTGTCTGTACTTCAGAGAAAAAAGCTTCATCGGTGGAATAAGCTTGGCATGACCCCCATCGTTGAGCTAATTGTGAATTAGACTCATTTCTTACACCTTTAGACAAAATCTGTAACAGCGCAAGCTCACAAACTCTTCTCAAAGTCAGTAGTGGCACGTGTCCCAGAGCTATGCTGGAGCTGTTTGTCAGTATCTTCATTAATGCTGTAACGCATCCATTTGAGCAAGCACTGCTACGTAAATCTTCACCAGCAAGGCCAATTTGGCCTAATAAGACGCATATGTTATCAACGAAGTCCTTTTGATGCGTAGAATTCTTTGCCACATCCCAGATTGTGCCATCAGTAATCAGGTGATTGAGACTAACTAACAAATCTGGTACATTATCTGTTGTGTATACAATTAACGAACGTGATGTATTTCTTTGTTGAATTGCCATATGTGTCAATGTACTAACAGCTATATTTAGGTTTTCCACTTCTCGGCATAAGTCAACAGCAGGAGCTTCATCATCCTCCTCGTGAAGCAAATTGTGTTTGAGAGAATTTGAGGCTTTTTGTGCAATTGATAACAGCACATTGAAAAATAATGGTTCTGATATACGATGTAGCCCACTTATTTCCCCTTCACCTACATCACATCGTAAGGCCAAAGCATCAAGAATCTGTAGAACTGGATTTATTAACGCGTCGCTAATGGGTACCAAGGCAGGAAGTGCTTCAAGTGCCGGGGCTGACAACAAATATTGACATGCTGTACTGTTTACTCTTAACATAGCTGCAAGAGATGAAAGCACCCATGTACATTCTTCCATCGCAGTGGCATAAGCGCGTTCCTTGCGAACTGCATCTTGCGCGGCCTCTTCTTCATCCACTTCATCCATTTCATCCACTTCAATTTCAGCGGCAGCCTCTCCTTCTTCTTCATTGGCATTTTCAGGAGCCTCTTCGGCAACAAGGGGTACAAGTACAGCAGTAATATCACTAACTTTCTGACAAAGGTTGGTAATCAAATTAGGTACTTGTGCTAGTGCTGCAGCAAGCTCCCCTTCATTCTTGTCTAGTGCACTTATCAAAATATGTAATGCATTCATACTACCATTACGAAGAGCAATACTCAACTCACTGTCGTAAATTTTGGGCATGGGTGGTGGAGTTTCTCCTTTCTTCACCTTAGGTGGCTTCACCTTTTTCACCTCGTCCTTGTATACAATCATATCGGATAGGACCTGGAGGGCACCCAAGTTAGGCTGATCACCATTTTCAGTAGAAATCGAAAATACAGTTTTAAGGATGTCCAATGCAGGATTCTCACTAATGCGACCAAGTGCTGGAATATCCGCTTCATCTTCAGCTTCTTCCCCTGTAGGTGTGGCCTTGGGCGTAAGTGTTAGAAATTGTAGCAACTTTTGTAATGCCGTTTGTGAGAAATCTAGGGTCTTTTTCTTAGGTGTAATTATTTCTAGCAAAGGCAAGATACAACCACCATCTGTCATATAACGACAGTCTTCTAGCAGCTTCTCAAGTGCAGCAACCTTGACACCATCATCCTTGTTTTTGATGCTCTTAGCCAAAGTCTTGTACTCTTTGGCCAGCTGCTTTGCATTCAGCGTGTCCAAGAAAGGTTCGGACATGATTTTCTAGGTTTTCACCAATCAACCACTGCGCTTTGCTCGTCTTTACTCCCCCCGTTTTGACGCACGTCGTCCGCTCCAGAATCTATGAAGAGGTTCAAAAGGGTTGTAAGTGGAGAAATCGATGTCGTGTTTCGGTCTGCAGTAGTTTATTTTGTAATCTACTAAATTATTATTAAAAAGAGGTTCAAACGAGACGTGCTCATGTGCATTGTACACTGATCGAGTACACTTGATCAGATGCTACGCCTAAAAAAATTTCGAGGATATGTACTTTGTTTATGCTTCATCCTATGTACTTCCGTAAACTGGGGTACACCGTGGAAAGCCAGTGATGGTTTCGTTGGTTTAAGAATGGATGGCTCCGCAAAATATCATGGTTACTACTCTGGTGGTGGCTCGGATCCAGATCCTTCTGAGCTTGTGAACATTGTCGAAGTTTATGGCGGTGGGCAGGCCTGGGCAATCGTGCGAAGTGATGGCAGTGTTTACTGCTGGGGATCGTCAAACGAAGGGGGTGCAAACTTTCCGACAGGGCCTATTGGTGCTATAAGCATTGCATCCACAAATGGTGGTGCATTTGCTGCTCTTACGAAGACAGGATCTGTATACTGCTGGGGTGTCCAACAGAGTGGCGGGGATTGCAAAAATATACCTCTATCGAATGTTAAATCCATCATTGGAAATGCGCATGCATTTTGTGCAATTGATGCTAATGATAGAGCCCAATGTTGGGGATCTACATACAATAATGGTTACGTCGCAATTACAGCATCTGTCAGTAATGTGAAGAGTATTACCGCAAATGCATACTCTTTTGCATTTCTATTGACTGATGGTACGGTAGTATCAAGAGGAGGGAGTACTAATAATGGTGGCGTTTATGATGGAGGTGCGGGCTCCAACGTTGTCAGTATTTCGTCATGTGAAGAAGCATTTTGTGCCTTGAAAGCTGATAAAACTGTATATTGTTGGGGCCAATCCGTGTACGGTGGTACAACCCCAAGCAATAATTTCAATATTAAAGCTTTGTATTCGACAGATAAAGCATTTTGTGCTTTAAAATATGATGGACAGATCACATGCTGGGGCTTGGCTACGAATGGTGGACAAGCACCGAGCAATGCTATAGGTGTGGTGGATATTCAAGCGACCTCTGCTTCGTTCATTGCACTATTAGATACTGGGCATGTGTTAGGATGGGGGAACTATATATACAATCAGGGGTCACCTCCTTATATCATAAAAATTCCAAGTCAAGTTCAAGGTACTACATTTGGAATAGTATCAGGCAAAGACGCTATCCTGGCTCAGCTTAACGGTGGTGGCTTGGCTCCTTGGGGTAATACATGGGCAGGCTCGTTTGGTCCGAGCAATATGAATAACTTGGGTTGCATGAATACTAAACCTATACAAATCGCTACAGGAAGCAAAGCGATGGGATTTCTCACTTCTTCGGGTGATGTATGCTCGTATGGAGACAGCCGATATGGCGGTGGAATTACAGGAGGATTCTCTATAGGTAATAATTTAGTTACCAAAATATACAGCAGTCAATTATATAATTCAGTTTCACATACACCATCTGTATTCAAGGGACCTCCAAATGGGAGACTTCCACTAGAACCAAGTGCATTACCAACAGTATCGCCAACAGAGCCACCAACTGCGGAGCCAAGTGAAGTTCCAACAGAATATCCAACGCCATTTCCAACACACAATCCTACGCCGCCACCGAGCTGGCAACCGTCTTATTCACCAACGGAAGCGCCCAGCCCTACAACACCACAACCCACAGAGCAGCCGACACCTGAACCCACTGTGATCAAAGGGGACCCCACTCCAGATCCAACTACTACGCCACCATCTACTCAACCCACAGTTGATCCTGCAGAAGAGTGTATAGCTGGACAGTATTTCAATAGCGATATCAAGAAGTGTAAGAGCTGTCCGTACGGCACGTTCAACCCTTTGGTTGGGCAGACTAGCTGTAGTTTATGTCCAAGTGGCACAGCGAATGCAATCTTCGGCTCTACCACAGTACTCGATTGCGTTATTTGTCCCAGAGGTACGATTCCCAATTCGTTGGTAGGTGCAACAAAATGTCAAGCTTGTCAAGCTGGAAGTCGTGCCTTATATGGTGCTTCTGAGTGTATTCCTTGTCCAGGAGGCTTTTATAGCTTAGTCGGACAAGATTGTGAGAGTTGTCCAAAAGGTAAGTTCAGTTTAGACGGCGCGAGTATCTGCACCGCATGTGCAGATGATCTATATTCCACGGCGGGAGCTACCGCGTGTGAGGCTTGTTTACCATCATAAAGTAGAATTATTTGTGTTGACGTATTAATGTAAAGAAATATGAGCTCTTGGAATATATTATGTACACTATAATATGAACTTAACTGATAGAATTTCCAGCAGCTGCAAGCACAAGTTTCAGACTTTGCGAAAATGCAGTTGATCCAAGTGAAACCTCATGCCATTATCATCAGTTTCTCCTTCAAAAGTATCTGCAAATTTTTCCGTTTCCGCATCTTTGCCATAGTGCATTTTCCAAATGAGAATGCGATGACCGCACATAGCAACGTATTTTCCTGAAGGGGATATACACGCTAGTGACTTTGGAACTTTAGCTGATGATGCTCTAAAATCCATTTCGAGTTCATAAACACATGGAAACCCAAATTCTTTCTTAGGAATGCGGAAAACTTTGGCAGCATCATTAAATTCAAACACTTTACGGCAGACTGCGTGCTCTTCCTCATTTCCCTCAACAGTGATGGATTCCTTTTGTGATCTCCACATACTCAACAGTGATGTCCCGCTTTCGTCTCTGTGGCCATTTCTATTTATAAATAACATGAGTTTTCCTTCTTTACCGTCTACATTGTTTAATGTTCCAAAAGGTGTTGCATTACCAAATAAGGGAGATGGAGCAGTAACGAGATCAGTCTTGTACACCATGTGAAATGTGTAGCCCTTTTTCCCATCTTTGATGATAGAATATACTGATAAATCTGAATTCTCATCTGCAATGCAGAAGTGTTCGTTATCTAACCATTGCTGAACTTGCCCTAAATAATCCTTTCTGAATTGAAGTGTACCGGCACATTTTGTGCCGTTCTTTGGCCATAAATGAAGGTACGTTCTAATAATGCAACCTTCTTTTGCCCTTTTTAAATTATTATCAAAGTCGCTAGCAAGAGATGTGGTTATAAGCCACTTTTGATTTGGACTAAAGACTCCACTTTGATATTGACCTACAAAGTCAAGCTCACCTTCAATAATCTTTCGACGATGCAATATAGTTTCCAAAATAGTTGAGTCAATACAATCTAAAATCGGACCACGTCCATTGGTAAAGCGAGATAGTATTTTGTCATTGGTAATGTCGTAAATATTGATAACTTTAGGTCTAGCCCAATGTTTGCTTTCCAGTAATTTACCACGCGGTAAAATTGCAATGATATCTGGTTGTCCTTTTACATGCGGGGCCACGATAAAACTTCTATCATTGTCATCGGAGTTTGTATACAAGTTATCATCCAGCGTATTCCTATCGCAGTTAATAACCTTACATAGGCGGTACGTTTCAGGCCAAAGGATATCACCAGTATGAGCAGAAAACACAGTCCACTTGTGCCTTTCAGGGTTAAGTTTATGGTTACAAGTTCGGACGTATTGTACATTCATAAATTCTCGTATATCTGTATCAGATACACCTGCCTTCTTCAAATCGCCTCGAGCATTAGGACATTTCTTGAAAAAATCAGGATCACTTTCCCATGTCTCACTATCTATTTGGCCCAAAATCATCTCGCTATCATCACCCAAAAAATAGAAATCACTTTTATATTGGAAAGGATGAGGTCTATTCGCAGGTTTTGGTGGTGGAGGTAGATGAGCTACCATATTTTGAACACTGCATGGCTTTCCTTTTGGATGTTTAGCGTTTTTGTCGAAGCACTCTTTACAAAAACATGTATAACAATCTTGGCAAATGTACCATCCCTTTCTGATGTTATTCTTACACCTATCACAAGCCATATCCGATGGCAAAAATTGCCATGTCTCTTTTGGAGGAAGTGCATCCTCTTCAATAGGTGATGGGGGTACAGTGAATTTAATTTCCATTGTTTCAACATCCAAAGCAACTAGTGGGTAAGAACGAGAGTCATTTTCATCGAATTGCTGGTCACGTTTCTGAATATATAGCAGTGTCTCGTCAGCTGAAAATGAAATACGGGAAGCTCCTTCACTAAATTCTGAGTTATTACCAAACCATCTTGTGCTTGGAAATTTACTTTCATCAGTTGAATAGGTGATTTCGATGGGATCTTGTTTATAGCTAGAGGCCCATGTTATCCTATCAATCCACTTGAATGGTTCTGCAGCCACACTAAGTCTACTCAGGTGTTGTGCGCGAGGCTGCAAATTGTGCATATCCTGTGGAATTTTAGCATGAGTTACCACATTGCGAGTGGTATCTCCACGAGAGGCGAGAGCAGGCTTGGGATCACATTGCTTAGCAGCTGGCACGGTCTTGAGATCATTCTGCTTAGCTACTTCTGCAAGAAACTTTTGAGGTAATTTCTCATGCATTGTCAGCCATTGGAGTAAAGTCTCCTTTTCCGCCAGATATGTGTAGTGCTCTCCTTTAGAACTGTTACCACGGAACAATATGATAGTAGGATAGTGATCGATCTCATTTTTAATGGTTAGTTCTTCATTGATATGGTCTGTAGCGTCTACCTTTGCTATCAACATTTTATCTTTGCTTCCAGCAAAGTACTTGGCTACTAATTCCCATTCTGGCACTAATTTCTCGCAATAACCGCACCATGGGGAAATGAAGGCGACTAGGGAGTAATTTTTGCCATTAACATGTTCATCGAAGTCTGAAGCCACTAATGTTGTCACCAGTGACGGTGGACCTGTACGGGGTGCACGAGAGGCTGAAGAACGTGTTGGTTCACTTAATTTCCTCTCTATAAATTTGACGAAAACATCTAGCTCTCTTTCTTCGTCATAATCTTCGGCATTCGAACTATCAGTAGGAAAGAATTTGATAGTAGGGTACATAGACACTTCGTATTTAGTAGCAATATCTTTGTTGTTTTCATCGGTAGCGTCTATTGTTGCTATCACTAGATCATTGTTTCCCGCAAATTTATGTGCTACCTGGTCATATATGGGAGCCAACAACTTGCAATATCCGCACCGTGGCGCACAAAATGATACTAGAGAAGCCTGTTTTCCAGTAACATACTTGTCAAAGTCTGACATACCCACCAATTTTCTCACTCGTGTTGTGGCGCCTGGGGCAGATTTTGATTCGGGTTTATTGTGCTTCTTTTCTCCCTTCAAAACACTGATAAAAGCATTTTTCTCATTCTTGTCCATGGACTCGGCCATGCTTAAAGCAGAGGCGTGTTTGCCCACACTATCCTCCATAGAAGCATCTGATCCTGCATCCATAAGTACTTGACAGCATTCAAGTGAGCGGCTCATGACGGAATACATGAGAGCAGACCTTCCAGATGCGTCCACATGACTCATATCTGCATCATTCATGAGCAAAACCGTTACAGCTTGCATATTACCCTCCTTTGCAGCAGCCAGTAAAGGTGTTTTTTTTGTTATTTTATTCATTAAATTTGGGTCAGCACCATGATCTATCAAGAATTTCATAATAGAAATAGATGTACTCGAATACTTCAACCCAGCGGCAGCTAACAAAGAATATACTCCGCTATCTGATTCTTCATTAGGATAGAAATCGTTGACCCCAGCTCCATCACGAACAAGGTTTTTCATGCCTTTCATGTCGCCGCTTTGAATAGCTTTTAGTAGTTTAGGGGCAATTTCTTTCTTACCTGGGCCTGCAATCTTCCTAATCACATGTGATGACCCAGATGATTTCCAAGCACGAAGTATGTAACCAAAAGCACCGTCAGCATCTGTATATCCATACCTATCTGCAGCATCAAGAATGGTATGCTTTGCAGCACTTGCATGGGGTCTGATTGCTTCGTGTGTGGTATGAATTGCACTTTTTGTTGCAGCAATTCCAGCAGCCACACGAGGTTTAGCTGCATCATATGCATCATGAGCTGCATGTGTAGCGGCGCTAATACGAGGTTTAGCTGCTTCGACAAAATTATGAGCTTTCTCTGTAGCATCATGAGCAATATGTTTAATAGAGTCAATACCTGACTCTATGCTTGGCCTGACACTCCCAGCAACCTCATGAGCTTTCACTTGGGCCTTACTGGCACCTGATCCCATATCAAATAGATACAAATGGTTGGTTAACACAGCAAGACGCCAAGATATCCATTATCGGAGGAATTAACGCCGCCGGTACCGGGGGAGCGTGTGTGAATGATGGAAACGGGGAGAGTCCCAGGTAGCAAGGTTTAAGTACCTTTCCACTACTTGGTAATAGTTCTTTGCATACATAACTCCTTTTTATTTTGTAGGCCTACCTAAATTGTTGTATAAATCGTGTTTTAGCACGCAATCTTACCATCATTGTTACAGAAATCTTACCATCATTGTTAAGAAGATGGAACCATTGCAATATCGTAGTTATAGTCATATCAAAGACAACAAGTCTGGTATGAAGTTGGCGCGCGAAAGAGATTTACGTGGCTATTTGAAGCATCATAATCATAAGATGGCTGATACTGCCGAAGAGATTTTCAGGCAGGAGCAAATATATAAACATTTGATGAATGGTGTAAGTATGTCAGTAGTGCCAGAGAAAGAAGTTAATGACAATATTATGTTTACTGGTCCCGTAAAGAACCAACGTAGTAAAAGACGCGGAAATAAATTTGTAAAAGAAGTATATAAAACAGCAAGATTTCCCAATGCTGTAGAAGTGATATCAAAATATGATAAAGATAATCGATGGGCAGCAGGTGTCAATGCAAATACGCTAATGACAGAATATCGCCGTAAAGTGCTTTTTCATGCATTATTAAATACAGGTGATGTCGATGAAGACCGTGCCGATTCACAAGCAAAGGTCAAGAGGTATCTAGCAGTGAATCACCCAGAAGAGTTGGTAGAAGAAGATCGCATTGCACTTGAAGAAACAGATAGTGTATCGGACCCATTGAATGGTACTGACAGTATGATTAAAGAGCATAAAGAACGTGAAGCACTGGAGAGAGAAATGGCTGCAAAAAGCTGGCAACATACCCTGCGTGGCAGAGACAATCCAAAGGGCGGAGGTGGTGATATGGATGTCACAGCGCCTGCTGTGCGTGAAGTGTTAGCGGAAGAGTTCTCTATTACAGGAAAATATAGTAACTATATCAACGGAAGCGAAAGTAGACTGTCCACTGGTGGGAGCCACAACCCCAAGGATACTGCCCGACCGTTGTCCACCACTATCAAAGACCCAGCCAGCAATTTTAACCCCAAAATTGATGATTATGATGTCATGCATAATCGCTGGAGATATATCAAGCCAGAATTGACATCTTTGTTGCCTAGAAAGACTATGGCACCAAATGTCATCACGCGTCAGGTACATAGTGAAGTAAGTGGTAGTACCGTGACCGGAGCGTTCAGAGATGTTGTAGGTTATGAAGATATTTATACAAAATCACAGTTAAGAGCTATTTCATGTGACTCTTTTCGAGAAAATAAGAGTGTTAACACTTTATCACAGCGATACAGTATGACTAGTTTAAGTAATAAATCTGATAGTTCAGTAAAAATTGACACATTGAATTCTCGGGCCTCCACCCCTGTATTTGTGGAACAGTTAATTCCCACCAGTTCGAAGCCTTCGACACCAGAAAGAAAATGGAGGAAAGTATAGTAAATAATGTATGAGTAGTGTTCATTTGTGATATTTAAATAATTAATTGATATGCACATCTTGTATAATGGGAAGCAGCCACCTAGCTAGTTCGCTACTGCTGCTGCTCTATAACGGCAAGCAGCCACCTAGTTCGCTACTGCTGCTGCTCTATAACGGCAAGCAGCCACCTAGCTAGTTCGCCACTGCTGCTGCTCTATAACGGCAAGCAGCCACCTAGTTCGCTACTGCTGCTGCTCTATAACGGCAAGCAGCCACCTAGCTAGTTCGCCACTGCTGCTGCTCTATAACGGGAAGCAGCCACCTAGTTCGCTACTGCTGGGCATGCTTGAAGCTGCACTTGTTGCTGTCCTGGCACCAGCTGTGTATAACTACTAGTAAGTTTTGCTGTCTTTGCTTTTAATACAATTTTACGCATTGCTAATGGAAATCCTTCCGCTACAGCTAGTTCAGGTGCAGGTGGTTGCACATGGTGTCCACAATGCACAGGTAATGAATGCACACAAGGCTCACCGATGGTACTCATAGATATAAAACACTCACCTTGTAATTCTAAACGATGTACTACTGTGCGAAGTTTGTCCATTTCAAAGGATGATCTACATAATTCTATCTCAGGGTGGTGGAATGTGGCACTCTGAAGTAATTTCAATAATTGTCGCAACGACACACTCCCAGTGGCTCCACCACGTCCATAATAATCAGTGCTTACAAGGGGTTCTGGTTCATCATCCGATGACTCATCAGATTCACCACTATCGCTTGTGTCATCATCTTTTTCTTTAGCCTTTGAACCAGATCTTTCTATCTTCGCACCATCATTGTTATTGATTTCATTGATGTTTCCCTTTTTATCTTCAACATCCATTGACTCTTCTTGATGCTCTTTTCCTACATTTTCTCTACGCTCTCGTTCTTTTCGTGATGCTTTGCGCCTTTTACGACGAGATTTAATATCCTCTGGTATTATTGGTTGTGCAGGTTTTGTTATTCTAGGATCAGAGTCTCGCACAGACGAGTATGGTACCTTACCAACTGTGCTAGCTGCACTTAATAGCAAAGATCGCACAACACTATCCTCATACATAACACGCTCCATAGCAGTAATACGGCGATTTATTTGTTGATATTTATGAAACTTTGATGAACTTCCTAAAAATTTCGTTGGATTTGCATCTTGATAACCGGCTACCATTCTAGAAGCCGTCAGAAGATCGAAATCTCTGCTCTGACATGAATTTAAATGATTTGTATAACCATTGTTATTATTTCTATCAAGTAAAATTCTTACACCTAAGCCATCAACTTCATCTTCTGGGTCTCCCGAACCTGGACCGACGTAAGCTGAAGGACCTGTTGTTGTAGCGGAGGGGCTAGATTTTTGTCCAATAGTTGTACCACCGGAAATAGAATCACTTCTAGATCCTTTAGGAGATGGTGAGCTGAAAGGTGTGCCTTTTGACTGACTCACTCCTTCAGTGTCACCCACACTATCAGAGCGTGTCGATGCATTGCGAGGGGATCGCGATGTTTTGGCGCGATCATTATCGTTTTTGTCCTTGATTGCAGTTCCTGTACCGTCACTTGGTACAGACTGTTGTTTAGTAGAGTGAATTCTAGTGCAAGGACCATTTGGATCGTTCAATTGTTCGGACCACCAATAGCTCATAGTGCGTAAAGGTTCTGCTTTTTCTGGTTCACCATGCTTATTCAATTCCACATGAGAAAATATACCGTAGGTACGTGAGCCATTCTCACTATATGCAGGGCGAACTTTACCATCTGTTCCAAATATAATGCGACGATAAGATAGAGTGCCGGGCCCTTTGCTATTAGTAGCAATTAGTGAAGTACGCACTGTAGCTGCAGCAGGATCAGTGGTTTCATCATCTGATTCGGGTATGTCGCACGATGCACGATCTGGATCCCAGGTATTCAACTCACAAAACCATTTAGGCGGAAAACTTGTCATATCGATATGTTTTGGAACTTTTCTCCATTTATTACAACTTTTGCGCTCACATTGAACCCATTGCATTCCAGCAGCAGCAGCTGCTGCGGCTGCTGCAGCTGCTGCATCTTCATTGGCGTAACCGCCTCTTCCCCCTGATCGGGATTGACCGCGATGTGAGCGCTCTGTTGTTAGTGTTGCACGGGCTGCAGCAGCTATTTGTCTGTTTCTCTCTTGTAATGCATAATGCTCTGCAAGTGCTACAACAGTAGTCTCATCTTCTTCAGAGACGCTGCAGTCTGCGTACTGGGGTGCCCATGTATTATCTTGACAACAAAAATCATCATTTTCTGGATCTATATCGATCATACCAGATGGGTATGTTCTCCATTTATCACATTTACTACATGCTATCCATTCAATAGTCACAACAGGTAACGGAGGTAGTGATAAAGGTTTTCCGTCAGGGCCAATACCATAATTACTCTCATCATAAACGTCTCCACGTCCACCGGTAGAATTGCGATTTTTACTTCTACTTTTATTCCTAGATTTCGGTACTTGTTCTGTAGTAGCATTCATATCACTACCAACATGGGCATCGTCATCATCATCATCATTATTATTATTATCATCATGTAAAAGATCATTTGGATCAACGTCTTCGTCAGCATCACACGTTGCATTTTCAGGATCCCAATCTTTCATTTCACAAAACCAGTCGTCGGCCAAGGTTTCAGTATCTATTGAAGGTGGTACTGTTCTCCATTTGTCACACTTATCACATTGTACCCAACCAACTTCAAGTTTTTCTGCTTTTGATTGTGGTTTTGAGGAAGAGTTGCTCGACTGTGGTTTAGGGGTGCCGCGACTAGGAGCCCGGTACGCCCCTGCAGTGAACTCACTATCAGGCATTGGTTCTTCAATTATACCATACTTTGGATTGCCTTTATTACTGATTTTCTCTTTTGCAACTTGAGCAGCAGCACGAGATGATTGATATCGGGGGGTATGGGCCTCCTCTGTTTCCCCCTCTGAAATAGAACGTTGTCGTGATCGATCAGCACTTGGACTCATCATGCTTTCATCCAAATCAGAAGCTTTTCTATCAGTAGAAACACCACTGTTGTCTTTATCCTGCTCTGTATTATCTGCTGCAAGAGGGCGCTTTTTATGTGACTTTCTTACAGTAGCAACTTCCGCATCCTCGCTTCCATTAGGACTCACTTCCTTCTTCTTATGACTTTTAGGCTTAATTGGTAGGTTTTCTGATACTTCCCCACCGTCGCCAGTCTTGCTATAAATAGAGCTTTGTCGACTAGCATCTGATTCATGTCCACCGTCATCCACTCTTTCGCGAGCTGCAGCTGCCGCTGCTTCCATTTCCCTCTTTTTCGTCCATTGATTTTGGCCGCTCTTTTTCACTGGTACTGTGGTAGTTGAACCGGACCTTTCTTTCCTGTCAGTACCACCAGATTTGTTACCTGGATTAAAACTACTTTTGGATTTATTTGAAGAGGATGAAGTGTTTGTCTCTTTGTTGCCTCCTGCAGGAGTGCTAGAACTCTTCTTCTTTGTTTGTGTTGATGTAGTTGAATCTGCATTAGACACTATACTATTTGAGCGACTCTTTTTGGAATCACCACCATCATGTGATGAGTCAGGATCTTTGCGCTTCTTTGGAGCAGGGGCTTTGACTTGGATTGGCTCTGGCTCAGCTACAGGAGCCTCAGGCTCCATACTCAACTTCAACGCCAAGCGCAAAGAGCTCATAGTTTTTGTAGGGGGTGCTTTGTGCAAATGCACCTCAAATACGCTGGGAATGCACGAGGGGGAATTTTGCTTTTCTGGGCTGTGACCTGAGACGCTGAGACGCACGCCGCGGCGACGATCACTGCTCCTCAGGTAGTAGTGTAACATATCTGAAACATAGCACACATACCCAAAAAGAGGTATTTAATGAGTTCCACTACTTTCAAGCGCGATCTGTGCTCCCTTCCGTATGAGATGCAGAGAAGCATCCTCGAATTCACCCAAGCAGGTTTCGAGCCTCTGAAGAGGGTATGTAAGATGTTCTTGGCGTTCGAAAGGATGCCCAAAAGAATAGAGGCAGCCACGCAGGTACAAGAGTTAGACGAATATCAATCGATCCCGGAAGGTATCTTGAAGCGCCTGCCCTATGTTTCCTCAGTGCAGCTCATTCGCTGGGCCTGTGATGAGATGAAGATGCCCTGTGACGCGCTCTTATGTGAAGCCGTTGTCTATGAAGGAGTAGATATTAATGTGCTACAGTGGTTGCGT
>JACKZZ010022270.1_pt1 | contig 48874 bp, 31 predicted proteins | sample 8027871 | NCBI WGS metagenome assembly JACKZZ01 (sample SAMN15724774, study PRJNA655200) | protist metagenome | isolation source: fluorescence activated cell sorting (FACS) single amplified genomes of... | place: USA: West Boothbay Harbor, Gulf of Maine | collected 2000-07-19
TGATTGTAGCCTCTCCCTGTTCTTTACAAACTTGTTACTAAAAGAAGATGTCCGCTGAGAACAGTGTCTGTAATTCCCCGTATCTAGTGAGCCTGGTACGCTGATGTGACTTAGCACGTAAGAGATGCCTCTGGGCCGCCTGAGTTGTAAATAATTTCCTCTACTGCACGGTGGATTATTTAGTACTATACCAAAAATCTTTATGGCTGTGTACCAGTTGTATAACAAGATTATACCAGTCGTGTGCAGTTTGTTTGTTTGTTTGTTGGTTAGATCTTTCAGTGCAAGAGATAGTTGCTCGTTCAGAATCTAACACAGATTGTCGAAACTTGACGTGTATTTATAGCTGTACAAAATTATATGGAGAAGTTGTGTCCACCATAACTCAGCTGTACAAAATTTTATTGTGTCAGAAAATTTCAAACGCTGGCAGAGCTATTCTCTGGTAAACAAAATTGTTATTCTCTCCTGGTAAACAAGTTGCTCTGAGTAGCCTGTTCTCCTTCTTCTTACAGATTGTAAAAACGTCTGACACTCTCCTGTCTGAGAATAACGTCTGTGATTCCCTGTCGTGTATCTATTCACTCTCTGAATGATGTCTACTGCGAGGAATCCACAAGATCTCAATTTTTTTCAACACCGACGATCTCAAACAAACTCAACTGTGGTATAAGCCTTTTATTTCATACAAACTGAGATGCGATTTTTCGTTCCTGATTCAAAATCGCTCCACTACTCAACAGATTCTTGACACTGCTTAACTGAGCAGACTTTGTCCAGTGATAGATCTATTATATGCGCTCCTTCAACAGATAATCAACTCTAGAAGTTGTACTTCTCCGCTTGTCGAAGCGAGACTGTCTGTCGATTGGATATTACAGCTTTGTTTTTTCCTAAATAACACCTCGAGTACACCTCTCGAACTCGATAAATTGATTTCTCCTTTTGTGTCCTTGTAGACTGGGCAACGATTTCTTTGCTACATGTGAGGAGAACCTCGATATTTTTTGCTGTGCATATAATACCTTTGAAGTAGAAATTCCTGAGCATGATAATGATTGTATCATACAATTTTATTTTACTTTACAAACTCTTTACAACAACCTCTTTGCTGCACAGACACAGTGTATCACGCAATTGCTCCTTTACAAGTGTATATGTGTATCACGCAAACTCCTTTGCAATGTATCACGCAAACTCCTTGACAGGCAAGTTATTTTATGTCACTAGTTGTCTCCTCTCTAGGTCTCCTCTTTAGACAAAATAACTGCTATTTAGCGATTTTGTTAGACAAAATTTGCTTTTTATAAATTCAAGGAAGAAGAGGTGAATCTCGGATCTCCCTGGCAACAAATTTAAAAAAAAGTATTCGACAAAAAACTTGAACTTGGCGAAAAAATCGATCAGACGCAACATTTCGATTTCGCGGAAGGGAACTCGATTTCGATTTCGTGTTTTTGTGGTAACACCATCGCGACAAAAAAAATTCTCGAGAGTCGAACGGCATTTTTTAAAAACTTCAACGTGTCGAACGGACGAGATGCATATAATTTCGATTTCGTGGAAGGGATATGTGATTTCGCGGGACGGAACTCGATTTCGATTTCGTAGATCGGACGAGCAGACAAAATAAAACAGTTACGCACTCGAAATCGAATATTAATTCTCGTGATGTCATTTTTATGTACTTAAATGGGTCGTGCCTCAACAATGCTTGGTTGGACAAGCTCGATGTGTGGACTCTATTTGCCGATCATCTTCGATAGAGCCTCTGAGCATGAAAATGTCTCTTGGAGCAATTACCACCACGATCTTCCGACACTCGCACTATTGTATTTGCCACTTCTCCCCATCGCGAACAATCAAGAACAAAGAATTTGTTTGTTTGTTTGTTTGTTTGTTTGTATTTTGGACCAGGATGTGATCAATGCTCAGAACGGAAAGGAGAACCCTAAACCGCTCGTCCGGTGAGAGAGCAAACCGGTCTAAAAATGGGAATTTGAGGTATGATTCGTGAAGGTTCGGGTACATCGGGTGAAAATAAAGATTGGAGTGATTACATACTTTGTTTACCTCTTAAGAACAAAGAATTTGTACTCGTGACAAAGAATGACTCCACTTTCCGATTTTTTGTAGCTTTTCATCTGTCCTCACCTCCTCATAACATGTCCGGGTTCCGCCATGTGTTTTCACGAAAAAATTTTCCCGTTCAAAAAACATGTGGCGGAACCTGGATATAAAATTTATGACTTCTGGTTTTGATCGATCTCTTTGAAACGGCTTGTAGTGAGAGGTTTCTGGATTCAAGAGGAGTCAGTCCAATGTTTATAGGTTCATAGGCTCGCGAAATAAAAATGTGTGACATAAGAATTTTCTATATTCTCCAGATCGGAAGATCAATGACACAGGAAAAAAATGCATCGATTTTTGAATGACATGACTGAGACGATGTGATCTCGAGGGTCATCTTCTAGTGAATATTTTTGATTCCCTCAATATTGACAACGCCGCCGGAGGTGCCCTACCATGCGTCTTATAATGATTTTTACAGCAGAGAATAATGATTTTTACAGCAGACCTGCATACTTCAAAAAAGAAATACAGTGTAGGTAGGATCTCGTCTTTCTCATCGAGGGAATTTTGAAAACATTTGTAGATGTCACGAATATTAGTAGATTGATATTTTAGATAGGGTCCTCTGCTCGGGCCCGTTTTAGAAGAGTTGGTCGGGGCCCTGCTATGAATATGACAATACCGCGAACATTACCGTCAATCACTATCATCAATACTGGCAATGTAACTGTTTGTTAGTAGTGGCTAGTTGAAGAACCGGTTCTCCTGTCAGTGTTTGTAAAGGCGAATCCTTCGTCAATGCGTTCTGTACATTAGGAGGCTCGATATCTATTCAATCCACTCTCCGTAGACGCTTGTCTTTGTACGAACCGATATTACAATTTGCTGTGTGATGTATGATCCTCTCATGTGGATCTCTATCCTGTATGGATCTCTGTCCAGATATACATATCAACACCTGCCATGATTGAAGGACGGGATCCTCATCTCCTGCCATGAGCTTCCTACGCTGCAGCCAGGTGATGAAGATCCACTCACTGCGACGACTACGCAATTTTATATGGACATGTTGTATATTAGCGTGTGTACGACATACACACGTAGTAGTAGTACACACAATTTTTATAGATGGACACGATTAGACATGATTGTCACTCTTTTATCGAGCTATAGGAGTGCTGTGGGCGACTCGTTTAGGCCGTTCTTACCACTCGTACTAAATAGTATAGTTTGCTTCTCCATCTCGCTTCTTCTGGCTAAATATCCGTTTCTATGCACGTGTTGTATGGGAGCCTTCTTTGGGGGGTTCTTCTATCTAGCTCCTTCTCAACACCGCTGTCATCAGGTCGGCTAAAAAATCTATATCATCAATGAGGACTACTACCTTCACAGCTTATGTGCCCTACGTCAGTCTACTTCCAACATTCACTTCAGCAATTTCTCTAATATCGGTAGGAAAGAGATCAAATTTACTTGTTCGACGTAGCCAGATTGTGGTCTGCCTGGGTGCAAGCAGATTGACATTTGGAAGGTATAGGGAATCATTCAACTGCTAGTTGATACCTGTGAAGATTGTGAATAAATCAGTTCCTTTTTTTTGTGTCGGGGGACCACAGAGTTAGCAGTCGAGACACGTGCTCAACTTGTAAAAAATCCCGACAGATCCAAGTTCAGTGAAGTTCAGTGACCTCAGGTTCTTGGCCTCGATTAAACAATTTGTACGACGGCCGCCCCGCGCGCGGGGCGGGTATGGCGCTCTGTAGAAAAGATCAACTTTTGCACACCGAGGGGATGTCAATAAACAGGGCAACGGAGACAGGAGGGATCAAAAGAGATGAGGAAACACGAAGAGTGGAGAGCAGGCTGGCGGTGGAGAGGAGTGGAGAATAGGGCAGACATAGGAGAGACGGAGAACCAACACAGGTAGACATTCCATCAATTAAACGCGAATCGGACGCTGTGCCCTGCAAAATGAACGAGGGAGAGGAACACCGGAGACGCGAATACAAAATGCTACATGACGATGTCCAAGCCAGACGGTCACAGACCAATCGCTGCAAATTTATTCGCCTGACAGATGTGATGAGACGAACCTGCTGCAACCTCCGTCCAACTCCAACAGCAGGAACCTATCGCCACCGAGGCCTTTGCGACACACGGGAGACCACGCAGAATGCTGAATGCATGGATGAGACTGAGACACGACCTCCTCCGACTCAATCGTGCCTCGCCTGGTTCGAGACGAAAAGCACGAACTAGAGCGCCACGATCGAAGAGAGACCGACACCGCGGACGGACGTTCGCTGCCACTGAGATGTAATGAATGAATCATGTACTCGGCAACACTTTATCGTTATTTCGCTGATGAGATGACTGACCTGTGCCAAACCTGACATCACATGCCGCACGAATTCCTGGACTTGTGTCGATGCAGGAACCCCTGGCAAGGATTTTCAAGACAATGCACGCTGGAACCGACGATCCGATGCTGATCACTGATCGAGACCGCCGCGCACCCCGAAATGACACAAACACACAAGAGGCACACGAGACATGAGAATCTATTGCACTGAACGAGATCGCTCGTGACAACCTGACACAGATGCACATCAAAAACACCACATCAAAATACGAACCATTTACCCTGCGTGTGCAAAAGACAGTCATTTCATTTTCAGCGACCCTGGCAATGCGCGAATTTGTGGAACATTTTTCAAAGAAAGTGTCAGGTGGCCGTCAATAATTTCAAAATTGAATGCTGCCTAGATGAACAAAAACCTAGCAGACACCTTGCGCGATGAAACCCGCGACGAGGTTTTGTGGAATTTCACGAAGAAAAAAACAAAAATGCATGCCGAAACAAAATCAGAATGGCGAAACGCTGCTGATGTGCACATGATGATCTATACGATGCGAGAAAAATCCCCACGGCGCGACAGCTGAATTCATCGACCAACGGCCGAGAAATGACATGTCGCTGAGGCAATGGAACGCTCTGAAACCCACTCGACGCACAACCAAACCGCATGGATACTCATCCTACGGCCAACGTGAGCGCGGACGGCGCTCCTGGAGCATCGCCACGAGCAGGAATGCGAGCGGTGGCTTGGCGCTGCAGGAGCGCCGCGCAGGTGTGCCCGAGGATGACCACCTTGAAACCCTCTGAAAACCAACCTTGGACGCTGCGACGGCGCCACGAGGTAACGTAGGAGAACGACCGTTGAACACAGCACTGAGATCTGACAGGAGTCCACACGATAGTCTGTGCTTGAAGCCCGCAATGCGCGCCACGATGGCCTCAAGAGCGACGCCAAACTGAAACCCGCTCGAGGAATCCAAAATCCCGCTGGAATACGCGCAAGAGGCCCTGGGGAGGCCAATCGCCAAGGACACCGAGCGTCTGAAACCCTCCGAGCGAAGCGACTTTTGGCTGGAGGCCCGCTGGAACAAGAGGCAACGCCACTCGAGCACCGCCATTGAAGCCTTCAGGAGATCTCCCTCGAGGGCGACTTTCGAAACGCAGGAAGGAGTCCAGGAGGCCCATCAGGAGGAGCAGCGTTGAGTTCCCCAGGAGAGCCGTAGGAGGCCCCCAGGAGGATCACAGGACGCCCGTAGGAGAGCCGTAGGAGGACCACAGGAACATCATGGGAGCAACTTTGTTGGCTGCACGAATGTTTCGTGGGTTCTCGTGAGGCTTTTCGCTACAGAACCTGTGTGCGACCCTGAGACCCAAGGAAGACCAGCTTCAAATCCCCGAGCAAAATCACGCTCCCCTGGAGGATCCCGATTCCACTCATGCTCCCAGTTCCACTCTAGCTAATTCTTCTATAAAATTAAAAAATTAATCTGATGTTTAATCGATGAAACAATTTCAATTTACACGTCTTGTGCTAATTAAATATACAGAAATCGACTGATGTGGCTTATAGTTTTTCTTTTTACGGTGACTGATGTGCAGATTCATGATTCCCCCTTGGGCAGCCCAAAGGGTAAATACTGCAACACCATCGGCAGGAATATTCCAATGTACTTTTACTGCAAACTAACCAGTCTGCTCATGGAATTCCGTAGCGAATGAGCATGTGTGAGGAATTTTTAATTAACATACTGACGATGACAACGATGTATCTAAAGGGTCGAGGACCCTTGCCAATAGTGTGATAAGTAGAATGCTAGACATAACATGTCGTGACAAGATTTCAGCTCTCAGAGAAACTGTGAGAACTGTGAGTTCAAGATGTTTGGGAATATCATCGATGGTTCTACAATAATATAAACGTGCCTCTGGCCCAAAAAATTCGAGAACTGCGCAGTTCCACACTGCAATTAATATTCGAGAAGGTCTATTACTATATTACAGATTGGACGGTAACTGGGCAGGACAAAAAAACCCCACATTTTTAGTCGGACTGCCTAGTAGAGAGACCTGAAACGATTTTCACTTTTTGGATATACAAGATTGTTTTTGTAATAGAATGATAGTATCTGTATCTATATCCACGTTGTACATGCGGTTCTCTGAACATATGTGCGGGGGTAGCTGTTCCGGAAGAGCAATACCTACTGTGCAGATTTATTTGTGGGAACGATTGGAAAATAAATGTAGTGCAACATATTTCTTCATCCATGAGTGTTACTAAATAATTAAATTCATTCTATGTAAACATCGGTTAATAGGGTTTAAACAGAATCTCGAGTTTAGGTTTAGGTTCATCGACGGCATAAGAAGATTCCGTAAACAGATGACTAGATCTAGACATTCCTTCTTGCCATTTAGATCGTCAAGAGTCGATGGTGCTACCAATAGTAGATAACCAATTAATAAGGAGTAGAACCGGTTGTATCAACACGCACTATGCAGCTCACTCAACGAAACTTCTACTAGAGGGGCACTTCTACAGATGCCAATTTACATGTCCGATAACTTGTCCGATAACTCTACTCTACAGATAACTTGTCACTCTAAACAGATGCCAATACCGTCCGATAACTTCATAGGGGAACTTCTGCAGATCACTTGTCCGATAACTCTACGAAATTTAGATCTGTTCTGACTGAGACGGAAAGATTCCATTGAGCCTCCATGCAGGAATGATGCAAACCGTCTAACGGGTACGAAAATAGCTTGTGATGCCAGGGTCTTGTACTTGTTTCAATTTTACAAACAACTGCTCAAACTGATGCGAGACATCTGTCCAGACTATGGAAGATTAGAAATCGATGAATCACAGCTATAACTCGACGATGAAATTCAAGATACAAAATTGGGCATTAAGGGTATCATGAACCCCACTTCAAAAATACTCATGACATGGGGCCCACACAGGAGCTGGCACCCCATTTACTCAGATTGACAGCCTGGTGTAGCCTCATCTTACATATGTGAATCATAGCTGTTACAGGAAAAAAATTCAAATCTCAAAGCCGCTCGAATGTAACAATGTTGTAATAATGTCGATCAAGTTTCTAAAATTATATATGGAGTATTTAATTTTAGGGTTGGTTTGTCTGTTCTCAAACAGGCATGACGTTTGAAACGGCATAACGTTTGAAGCGGCATGACGTATAGCCAGTAGACTCGTCTCCTTCAGCGAATATGAGGCAAATACTCGCCAGGCGCGCTGCACAATAAACATAGAGCTGTTGGACATAGTGGTGTATAATTTGTGAAGACTTTCGTTTGCTGTAGCACAAGATTATATATAGATTTCTTTCACATTTGCTATGAGATGTAAGAGAGTTCTTTTACATACAATGTATAGAGTTCTTAAATCTGTTGGCACATGTTTACATTTCCTTCGTCTATACTTACTAGTACAGCGATATTGAGCTCTTGTTCAAAATCACGCTTCACATCCTACTGCAGAGCTCTTCAAAATTTATCACGCTTCATATCATTTGCTATACATACTGAAGAGCTCTTCAAAATTCTCTACTGGGCGCCTCACATTTTCTACAACTACTCAGACTGCCATCATCAGCTAATATACTCTCTCTTCATATTTTCTACTACTACTCAGACTTCCATCATCAGCTCTTCCATTCCCAACAAGCGTTGAGTCTTGTTGCTCCTCCGGACTAATCATCTTGTTGTCCTGTTGTGGTATCTTTTCGGCATCGGGTTTCTTTTTTGGCATAGCTTTGACCCTCCTGAGTGTGGTGGCCCGGTCGACAGAAGGATTACATTCAAAGAGCAAAACGGTCAACCATCGCTGGATCTGTGTATAGTTGGTTAATATTTGAGAGGGGGAAAAATTATGACTTTTAATGAAAATCTATCATGAATGTGGCCGACATGAAAATAATCTAGCCAACAATTTGATTTCTTTGAAACTGCGAAACGGATTTCTTTCCAACTATACAAATCCAATAATCAACCTGCAAATCCTCTGTCTCATTCAAGGCTTTGATTTTTTCCGCAATGAGATTTTCTCCATCCGGATTATCCCTGTAGAGTCGTCCAAATTCTGCAGCCAACGTCGTCTCGTCCGCCAGGACCAGCGACGCACGCCCCTTTCCTTTAAATAACCTGCCCCTTTTCATAACAGCAGTGTTTCTGAACATCCGGCTCTCGCGCAGAAACAGGATCCAAACGAGGCCAAGAACCATAACGCCAATGCCACCGGTGAAGATAACGTACACCAAAACGCCGACGAGATCGCGCAACGATTCAGGAGTGTCGGCTGTGATGAGCATCCCTGCTCCGTTCATCAGGACCAACACACACGCGCAAATCAAAACATCGAATAGGTTTCCCATGATGGTTTTCCACGGCCAATACGATAAAAGGGCGACGGCGTACGTCAAAAATAAAATATTGATCAGCAGAATCTGGTACCTGAGTGGTGCTTATCGAATATAATTTTGTCACATAGATAGATTTGGCTTTATTCTCTGGAACCGACCTACAAATCTCGCTCAGATAGTTACTCCTGATAGAGTAAAATAAACACTACTTTCCCTTTCGACAAATAGAAAACCGACTACCTAGTCCCACACAAAATAGTCACAAAATCCCACATCCAAACAGGTATTTATACTGAACAGGAATCGGCAACACCACAAAGAGTGACAGCGACATGTTCCGTAAAAGCTGACATGCGGCCCAGTAATATTTCGAAGGTGTCCAGGGCCCGAGAAGAAATTTGAACCGCAGACCCGCGACTTCTCCGGTCAATAACTTCTCAGGTAACGTGCGCAAGACGCTGAGAATGAAAACGAACCAACAACCCGCGAACAGGAATAAGCCAATGCAAGACACAACAACGATCAAGACATGATCGCCCTCCCAACATAGGACACTCGGGTACTCCTTCAATGAACTCTTGTGATCCCCGGGGTGCGAGTAGCAATCCAGGCCAGCAACAGACAGCTTAACGAGCGGTATGAAAGTCATCAGGTAGATTTTCCCGAAAACCTTTTCATGATTTAAAATTGAGGTACTGAGCGGTATAAAAGTCATCAGGTAGATTTTCCCCAAAACCTTTTCAGATAATAAATTGAGGTACTTATTCGGAAAATTCAGCGGATGAGGCGACTCTTTTTTCTACACAACTCAAACATTTCCTGATCATGCATCCATCAAATGAAAATCAAATCCTTTCTCATTATTACGTTCATCCTCGCGTCCCCGTTCCTCGGCATGCCTTCAACCAGTTTCTTCAGTGGGCCGCCTTCCAGCAATTTTGCGATGAACGGTATCTGCTGCGACCAAATCAACGCCAAGGTAATGACAATTGGTTTGGTCACAAACGTCGTTGTTGGGCTACTGCCAAAAATGCATTGCGGCCTCAATCCTCGTGTCTCCCCGGTCGTGATCGCCGTTGTGGCAAACAATTGCAGTGCGTCTTCTGACCACGTGACTCCTAATAAACCGACGAGCGCAAAAAGCTGAATCATGAGGAAAAACGAGGACATCAACTGCGCAGCCTCCCCAATCGAATCCGGACGTGGCTGAGGAGGGCAGCAGAGAATCCAATAGTTTGCGGGAACGATTAAGACAAACCCAATAATCAAGAACGTCGGGACAGGCCAACCGTCTGCACCTTCACACTTCTCACAGACGAACTCCGTATTTTCATTAAAACCCGAGATGCATCTTCCACAGGCGTTCCCCTCACGTCCATCCACGCAAAGAGAATTACTATCGCCCGTGGATAGAACGGTTTGAAATTTCGTGTTGTACTTTGTCTCAACATCCGATGGAGTGATCTCTGTAACAGCTCCAGGAAGCTTTTTCACGTTGATAGACCCCACGTGATAGCCAGGGCACGGCGTCTTCATTTCTGTGCGCTTTTCGGGAGCTGCCTCATTATAGATCCGCAAAAGTGTAGCACTGTTCCAACGGCAGGCGTACACTTCGAGAGCAGGCTCAATGAAATCCGGCATGAAATATTCACGCTTGACCGCGATATTGGAGAGACCCGTTGCGGGATCTGTTTTGCATTCAATTCCCTCGGGGCAGACAACGCAGGTCGCGCTAGCTGGCGAGAGGTACGACCCATCTGGGCAAACACAATTTTGCACGCCATCCAACTCAAGAACTCCACCAACTCCGGCAACAGGAGAGACAGTTGTCATCCCAGCGGGGCATTTCGCGCACTCAGGAGGACAATCACGTTTGTCGATTGTGGCACCGCACTCTTTTTCACTGTAAAACTGACCAACCTGACAGGGACCGCAGCGAGTTGCACCCTCTTTATGGGTCACAGATCCAGTTGGGCATGCCACGCAAGCGAAATTCCCTGCAGAACCCTTGAAATAACTTATCGGGCAACCAGTACACGAAACGCCATCTGCGCTTGGCTCGTAACCTGCAGAGCACTTGCACACGCCGTCTTCGCGGTCGAACGTGTACGTGTCTGGACAAGACTCGCATTGTTGTGCTGCGAAAGAAAAAACTCTCGAGTCTGCTCTGCACGTAGAAATAAAGGAAGGGAGACGGCTAGCCTCATCAATCTTCAGTTGGATATTTTTTGCTCCATTGATATCTTGTTGATCTTCCTCGGCTCCGAAAATATAGTCCGCCTTCGGAAAAACGAAAGTGTTCTTGGGATAGTCGCTGAGCGTGAATTTGCCGGTCGATGGCGTATAAACGGAGACCGTCGGGCGTTGCACTGTGCCCAATGCGGCTGTGTGGGTGACACTGACTGTTCCATTCGTCTTTGAGGCGGATAAAAATTTCAATACCGTCATCTCACGCCAGAATCGCAGAGCTTTGGCTCCTCCAGCTCCTGAAGCTGGAAGATTGTAAATATCAGCTCCGAGCGCTGCCTCGTGCTTCGCGGACAGCGTATGAATTTTCAGATTGGCAAGAACCGTGGCGTCTCCTGCGGCTGCATGAGAAACTTCCACACTGTCCGGAAGCTTCTGCAATTTCGCGGTGTTGCTGAGTGCGAAAATGTCCGACTTGGGGACGACCGCGGTATACGTAAATGCGAGATAAAAATACCCAGAAGCGTCTTGCCCAGTCGCAATCTTGCCATTAGTTTGCAAGAAGCTGGGAACCGGAATCTTGGTGAACTTCGTCACTGTAGTCTTCGTGCCTGCGAAAGTCTCAATCTTCACCTGGCTCAATTTCCCACTCCCAGATGTTGGGCTGAAAACGTCCCCTTCCGGATAGGGCCCAATGATCCAATTTTTCACGTTGTGAATCAGAAATGGAGTAGTGACTTGCTCCACGTAGGTTGGTACTGCGACGTCACCCGCTTCGTTGAAATTGACTTCCCCGTGGATCCCAACGTAGTCCATCGTTTTGTACGAAGCTAAAATATCTTGGAAGATCTCAGGAAACGGCTTGTTAGCGCCAACGGCACTTTGTAAAAGTCGGGAAGAGGCTGCACGCTCTGGAAGCTCCTCAGCTGCATGCTGGTGGCCTCCTATGTTCTCCGGCAAAGTGAGGCGGCGTCGTGCAGAGCCATCGCTGGTCTTCAGAATCGGTGGAACAAGCTGCTCCAGTGTGTAATTTTTCTTATACAGCAAATCATGGTAAATATGCGCGTACGCGCAAATCGCAATCGCACTGACCGGCATGTCAGTATAAAGATCATAGCCCAAACCAGTGGGACCAGCGCCGCCGAAGGGAATGGTCGAATCATCATTGCGAAACATCAGCTGGCCTGTGTAGTTCGCATTTGGGAGAGACCTTCTGTATCCTTCCCGCATGAAGGACTTGCTCGTGTAGTCTGGCGCGCAAGAAAGCGGAGTATCTGAGTTGTGATAATAATTGGATTTGGTAGTTAGAGTTTTGTCATCGATTTAGAATTGTGATTGGGGCCCCTACTCGAGACAACCGGGTGCTGTACAAATCTCTCTCAGATGAACTCCTGGCCTTTTGAAAGTGCTACTTTGAAATAAGCTAAATCTGATCACTTCAAAATGGTCACTTCTTATAACTAAAATGGTCACAAAGTCAACAAAAAGGGTCAGACACAAGCAAAGGGTCATACCATGATCAACTTGGGACAATCCGGAAGTCAGAATCGCGTTCGACATGCTCACGCGCTGCTCCAAAACCGTGCATCCTCCCTCGTACACAAAAGATTCAAAGCCAGATTCGAGCCACGCAAAGGTCATGTACGTCACGCCACGCAACCCCATCTTCCACGCTTCACAAGAAATGTACTTCGTTGTTTCGGTCACTCCTAGCAAGAAAATTGTCCTGGCAATTTTTCCGTCGGAGCCCTCCATCATACCCTTGGCAATGGATCGTGCTGACTCTACCATTTCTTCGTGGTTATTCCCAGTGTGCATGTAGCCTCGAATCGGTACGGTTGATGCCAATCGCGCAGTCAAATCCTGGCCAACAAACTCGAGTGCGGTCTTCACGCCTGGAATGTTGTCGAGTCGGCCGGCGTCAATGTCTTCCAACAGAGTTTTCATCAAGCTTGTGCGGTCGGTACCTGTGGTAGAAATCATCTGTCTTAGTCTAGGTATGCTCTCCTAGAGGACCATGGTATTAAAAGCACTACGTTAGACAAATGCAAAATCGACTAATTATAGTTCAGAATGGGCCATTTTATATACCCAAAAAAGTCACAGAGTCACAAACAAAGGGCCAAACAGGCATACCTCCTGTAGCTTGCGCAATCATCGTTACGTAAATTTTCTCAGTCACAGGATCGGGGTTCACAGTGGCCAATGCAGCTGCTACGAACCCGTACACGGAACCCACGTCAGTGCCAATCACACGATAAAAACCCGGGAAAACCTGAGTTATGTAACAGTTGAGTGTGACTTCTAGAAGTCTGAAATTGCCTGTCTACTCGAGAGAATCATGGTCGCTCTCAAATAGTTAGTACTCCTAGCAATCGATAAAAACAGTATACTTTTGATCCATTCAAAACCATAATATTCTATAATGGGCGCCGGCTCGCTCTTTATCCATTGAGTTCAAAATCGACTCCATTTTTAATATCTGGAAGAGTCACATTCACAAAGTCAACATGTGGATAAAGCACATCAAGAATAAACGAATAAAACCTTCTTTCCTTTCTCCATCCTTGTCAACAGGGGCTTGGTTGCTGTCTGAGACATGTGGGGAATTTGGAGCTCGTACCATGGGTTCGAGATTTGCTCAGCGACGGCGGAACAAGGAGGCCCCAGGATCGCTGCGAACCCGTGTTCTGGCCAGTAATCGGTATCCTTTGGCGTTTTGTCGCCTAATAAACCCGACTTTTGCATCACCTCTGTCGTGATCTTGAAGGCACCGGTATTGGCGTTAATCGCTCCCTCCATAGCACGGTATTTTTCGCGATTCGGTCCGTGCAACTCCTCCATGATTCTCGTGATGTTCTGCGGGAAATCTGTGTACTGCCCATTGATGATGCCCCATAATTTCGGAATATTGATATCCTTTATACAAATTCCATCCATCAAACGGACCTGTAAGTGGGAGTTTTTGAGATGGTTGTTTTGACATCGATAGACAGCCGAGCTTTACAAATCTCTCTCAGATAGTTATACTGACTCCTGATCATTTACAGTAAAAACACTAAAGACTACTCAAGAAGCAAATGGTGGACTATTCAGTTCAAACTAGTCACACACTTTTTGACAAAAATAGTCCTCACAAACTAAAGACACAAACAAAGTCAGCCATCTCAGACACCTACCTCCATCTCGTAGTCCGGCAGTAAGTTCGGGTTCTTGTTAATCTGTTCGAGCATCAGCTCACGGGGCCCGAGCATCGAAAGACCGGCGTCCCAAATATCTCCGGTGAGCGGCAAATCCTCGATTAGAACCAACTTTTTCTTCGCTTCTGCGAAGACTGGAGAAGAAAATAAAAATTCTGGAACAATAATTGCACACCACCATGGAATTGCAAGCAAAAAAAAGTGGAACGGTTCCAACATTCGCTTCCACCGCCCTCCAGTAAACCAAATCTTCTCACCTCCACGCATCATTTTTATGTGCATATATTGATTCTACTGTAGGCAAAAGAAAAATAATTGCTCAAATCAATGCTGTACACAACAACTACAGAATCAATGGGGCTGTAGAAGAGACTGAGAGTCGCACAGATACCACTCTGTAGCTAAAAAATCACCTCCAGACTTCAAGGAGCCAGACTGGAAAAAACACTTGTTGTCTGGATGTTGTCTGAATCTGCTATTTCGGCTTTTCGAATCGAACTGCTGCAGGAATTTTCTATCGAAATACTAATTCAGCAAATTTACGTGTAGTATTACGGTCTAACCAGGACGAAGACGAATCGAGACGATTAAAAATAATCACTTCCCAAAAAAATAACAATCAAGACCAAAATTGCTTCTATACATAGGTCTCAAGCATAGCTAGACTGGTTGTATCATGTAACCAAAATTTAATGCGAACCTGTGGCACACTCTCAAGTGCAGAGTTCTTATAATTCTCAAGAATAGACTGGTTGTATCATGTAACCAAAATTTAATGCGAACCTGTTGCACACTCTGTCCTCTATAGGTGTCTTGGGCCAACCTCTGGGCCGCCTAAGTTGTGAATAATCTCTTTACTGATTTGCACGGATTTTTATAGAAGTGGATGTTATACCAGTTGTTTGCTGATTATACCAGTCGTGTGCAGATCGTGCCGTTAGTGCAAGAGATAGTTGCTCGCTTAAAATCTAACACAAAATTGAAGATACAACAAGTCCCAATTAAATTGTAATATCTTTCAAACGTTACTCTGGTGATCGTTCTCCAAAGATCTAGCGGTCGAAACTCAGTACACAAATTGTCGAAACTTTACGTGTGTTCATAGATGTACAAAATATGGAGAAGAACCCTCTAAGTTTTATTAACTCAGCTGCACAAACTTTGTGTCAGTGAATCCCTATATAACTTTCAAGAGAAATTCTTACAGTGGTAGATTACGGTCGTATGGAATTCAGATCAGAAAATTTCAAACGCCGCTGGATGAGCGAATATTTATACCAAACAACCTTCTTTGGTAAACAAAATTGTTATGCCCGTATCTAGTACTGGCGCAGCGACCGATCGCTGTTACGAAGGAATGTGAGAGGATGAATGTCATGTTCAGACGCGGACAACATTTCAACGAGCGAAATACGCGCGTATAATTTCGATTTCATCATCAACGAGCGAAATACGCGCGTATAATTTCGATTTCATCATCGATACATGTAATCACAATCAGAGAGAGGAAATCTGAAACAGACCCTGTTGAAAACTGCATTGTTTGGGTCATTTCGATTCAAAATCTGAGAGATTCATTATGCGGATCATCGAGTCTACGATAACATCTCGAAGATCATCAATTTTGACCACGATTGATTGCTGACGGTTGTTATGTTTTCATCCAACGCTGCTTCATCTCCATCGGAGCAGAACCACTAATTTTGAAGATACCAAGGTAACATACATCGACCCATTTCTGAGCCCCAAAACCACTCCTGGGCAGAACAAGACCATGACCAACTGGACCCCGGGCGAACCATGGGTGGTTGGACCGCTCCACCTCAAATTTACGTGCGCACGTAAATTTCGGGACGCGGGGCGCCAAAGCTCTGTGTGCCGATGATCCGTGCCGCTCGGGGGACTCCAACGATTGCAAAACACCAATACAAGACTAGACAATGCGCCGAGACGTATTTGGGATTGGAATTTCGATTATTGAGAATACCGGCTTTTTTCTCGATCGAACAATTATGGACGTTTCTTCAATATCAATCTCCATCGGAGAACGTAAGGAGACTGTAGCTTTTTTTGTTGAGAGAGTGCACATCGAGACTGGGGAAATGATTGTCACAGGGGAAACTAAAGGCGGTCTTCTGCGATGATTTAGACGCAATATTTATTTGGTGGTTCTTCGTTTTGACAAAAGAATCTCAACATGCGGACTCTTGCTGCTCTGTAGTTCAATACAGAGGAGTCACGCAATTGTTTTTACATCGTCTTTTGTCACTTGGACATAAACATTGTCACGCTATCTGGCTATAGATCCGAAATGCTTCTCTACGCTGTTGGATATGAACTTTCTTAAGAGGTTCGTGAGATTGGAGAAATCGCCTTTTGCTGTTGATTGAAATGAGCGACCATCTCGACCTCCCAGATGAAGATCTTCTTGTTTTTGATTGTCTCTATATCTGTCGTTCTCCAGAACGGTCCATATTTAATCCACGTAAATAATCTAGAAGCTATATAGACACTAAACAACAATGAAAATTCCCTGAAGAACCCCGAATGCGAATATTTGACTTAGTGTCAGACAGAGACCTTAAATGGAATAATGATATCAACACTCCTTCCACTCATGTAAAACCACTCAACTATGCAGACTCTACTCAACTTCAATAAGCAATTCTTCACGCAATAAACCACCTCGCAATTTGATCTCCCAATTTAATAGTCTCGCAATTTGATCTCCTCTTAATAAACGCCTCTTTGGTTGTTTGTTTGTCTGTCCTCCAATTTGATCTCCTCTTCTTATCTCCTGTTTGTCCTCCCCATGATAAAAATATAATTTTTTCTCCTCAAATTGTGATTCACCTTTATACTAAAATTTATACTCCAGTTGCTCTCCTCTATTTTGTTGAGTCGCCTCTCATCTACTTCACCTCTATACTAAAATTTGAACGGATAAATAAAACTTTTGTCGTCTGCTGTTGAAAAATTCTGTCTAAAAACGGTTAAAAACGGTTGACATTGGTGAGCAAATATCTAAGTCGTCGTTGATTAAAAAACTTCATTGATTATAGCCTCTGTTAGATAAAAAAATTTGCGTGATTTGATTCAGAGTTTGGAATTGCGGACTGTTGTTCTTGGAACTCAGTTTTCGAGATTTGTCGGAGATCCTGTTCTGTTTTCGAAATAACTGACGGTGTGACCGATTGTGTGACAAAACTCAACAGAGAAGTGAGCTGACGCTAAATAACAATGCTGGTTCATTTATTCCAAAGGAGAAGACAGCATCTGTTCGTCATGTTGAGTAAATTATGCTCACTACTTTCACTTGTTGTTCAGGTTTTGTCATTAATCAATCTACCCGATCTTAATATACTAAATTGAATGCTTGTCATATCTACTTCCTCTGTATACTTGCTCTGTTAGATCTTATACCTCACCACTAGATCTTACCTCCACTATAGATCCTTGTACTACGATATAACACGAACCGTCATTCACAATTCCCTCCAGTTCTTTCATGTGAATACCGACTGTGTTACAACTCAGCACCCAATCTCTCTTTTCGTTTCGTCCATCGCGACACTCGCACGCCCTTTTCTCCATCATCTTTTTGTCCATCAGCTACGTCGGCAAGCTGCATCTTCCCCCCAATGCGGTCGTTGGCTTGCTCCAGCGTCTGGATTCATAATGTCGGAAAAAAATTTCAATTTTGGAGACATCAACAAACACTGGTGCATCTACTAGAAGCTAGAGGATGTGAAAGCGAAATAATGACTGAGTCTTCTTTTGGGTACTAAAAACTTCTAGGCAGTATTTACAACGTTAAAAATGACAGAAACTTCAACGCCTATTAGTATTTGATCCAAAACAACAATTTCAATCAAATACCTTATGGCTAATCTGTGAATGACTGTTGAATTGACTGTTATCATCGGCGAAGAGGGAGTGAACTTTGTCCATGAATTTGGAGAACAAACCCGCGGATTGACTCTCATGGCCCTCTCCGTGATCGTCCTCATCTTCGTCGTGGTCGTGGTGCCATACCTGTGATATATGTAGAAGGTGTAGAATGTTTATCGTTCAAAAACTCGAGTCTGAGAGGAAGAAGGCAGTAGAAAAGAAGAAGAACTGACAGACTAGTTCAAATAAACATGGTCTACCTAGAGTTAAACAGGGATCGTCCTCATCTTCATCGTTATCTTTGTCGTCTTCTTATCGTGAGTATTAAAGACAATAAAGACAGATAAAATAAAAATACTTTCGGCAACACACCACAGTCGTGAATGCGATCGTATCCTTCAGCATGGAGATCGTCCGCATTGATGAACTTCTTCGCGCACTCGAAGTTGCGGATATCGACATCGGCGTATCCTTCCTTGTTGAAGCGTTCTTTGATTTGGCGCAGTTCATCAGGATCAGTAGTGGAGGAGATGACAAGGATACGTTTGCGCTTGAGGATGCCTTTGACCTTGCCGTCTGCGTCGAGAACAGCATGGCCGAGACGGTCTTTCTCGTATTTGATGTGGCCTTCAGCATCCTTTTCGTAGCTGGCAACGCGTTGAGGTGCCTGTGAGTCTCCTGTTGTATTAGCATCTCCTTCAGTAGATGATGATCCTTCTGGCAAAGCCTTCATCGCTGCTTCTTGTTGACGGAGAAGTTCCTGGTTGTGCGTTTCTTCCTCCTGTTTCTTTTCTTGCTCGATCTCGCGGAGCGCTTGGTCCAAGGCTGAGCCGAGGTCCATGCCGCCCAGAAGAGGGAAGAAACTGTGAAGAGCCCTGAAAATTGTTTTTTTCAAAGAATAGTAGAGAGAGATCTGTACTGTGTGGTACAGCTGTCGAAGATGTAATTTTGATCGATGAACAATAACGGAGGTGCAAAAACTCTCTACATCGTTCTTCTTTGCAATAAGCCGATTTGATACCGCCTAAAACATGTGTACTTAGTATGACAAAGCATCTCAAACATAAATTTGGTACTGTTTCGGATTTCGGATGCGGATCACGCGCATGGACTCGCCATCCTTCGCCATGATACGGACTGTTGTCGTAGCACCCGGAGACGGCAACAGCTCTGGAGCGTCCCGTTTCAGAGCTGAAATATTTGTTTGGAATAAATACAAATGACATTTATGAATTGAAAGATAGTAGAGAAAGACAAGAATAACTGGCGGTGTTGTACTTCAATAAAATCTCGTTCGATATCAAAGACTCTTTACAATTTAACAAGATTATTTTTTTGTTCTTCCTGTCAGATATTCCGATATTGGTATCTTAAAAATACTCTCGACAATCTGCGCAGCGGATGGATCGCCGTCGGTTTGCTTCATCAAATTGTCGAGAACGTGGCTAGGATCCTTCCGGGATGGCGGAGCGAGAGCTGGCATTAAGGAACCTGTAGAATATTGTCGAAAATCAAGTGTGCATGTTGAGGGGCTGAAATAATGAGGCTAAGTATTGTATATCTGATGTATTTAGTATCAAACTTATGCACCATATTCAGATTCATAGTTGAATTCCAATCATGTGTAGTCGTCTTCTCCCGAATCTCAACTCCCATATAAACTCTACATCTTCTAATAGAAAACTTCCGTACGAACAGCGCTCGGCACATCATCGTGTTCGTGGTCGCCGATTTCCGGATCGTCATGATGGTGCCCGAACATGTTTGGATGAAGAGCTGAACCCTCCATATCTTTAAATTGCGAGGCTAGGAGAAATCGCATCAATGGGTCGTTTGGAAACATGCTGTTTAGCTGACGATCGTGATCCTGTGAATTTTGTTTATTCGCATAAGGCGATCGTGATCCTGTTGATTGTATGAGGGAATTTTGTTTATTCGTATATTCAGTTGTAAGGCTTTGATAGTGATTGTTGCATTTGCTATGTTTGATGGTGGTAAAAATCGTAGTTGTAAAGGTATTTTTTGGGCTATTAAAATCTGAAAATCTGAACCGACTCCGACAAAAACTTCCCCAATATACAAAAAATACGTTCATCGATCCTCTTAGCTGCCTTCCTGTTCCCAATCGCACTTTGACGCGCATGTAGCCCTGCGGCGTCGGGCCTCCGAACGCATGACCGAATGGAATTGCGCCGAACTCTCCGACCGGGCTAAAGGGGTCTCCTCGCATGTACATACCGTCCGCTCTTGCTCTGCGAACCTCGCTGGCAAACAGAGAGATCGCAAGAGAATTTCGATTCAGGACAGACATCTTGCTTTTGGGTGATAGATAGCAGAGTATACGAAAAGAATCTGTAGTTGTAGATTGTCTGTATATTTGTTGACAATGCAAGCTTCCGACGCGAGATCAAATCTCTATGCTAAATCTATTTTGTCTATAGATTCTTTGGGTTTAAATTTCTGTCTAAAATTAGGTTAGCGGGGTTGTCTAAAATTCTGGTCACGAGACTTTTTAGCCACTGGAAACGCAATAAGTTTTTGGATTTTGTAGTTATTTGCAGTAAAGATCATCATGAAATTTATTTCTTGGCAAGAACGATCTTGGCGCCCTTTTTTGCAATTTTTCTTTGTCTCGTAATTCACGATCCTCGAGGGAACTTGATCGAAGGAACGTTGTCGTAATCACGATAAAATTCGATTAGCGGAACCAGAATTTACGATCGAAGAAGACACGAAATAATCGACGAACGCGAGGAACAAATGTTACAATTTCTATTTAGGAACACGAGTGGAATTTCAAATTGGGTCTCGGATCAAGATCAAGGAGATGTCTGTATTACAGACTGTAAGAACGAATTTGCATCGAGGAAATGAAAACTTCCCTCCAAGTGACATGTTTATTGCGTGCAGAACTACGAGCTAATACCACAATTCTTGGCGGATATACTATGGCATAGGACCGAACAAAGAAAGAATCCACAAAGCTGAGCTTGGATGGGCAAACGCCACTGTATTGTAAGCCAACACGGTTGCGACTGGAAACGGACTGTGAGAACACTTCGCATCAGAGGATGCGCAAACAGGAACGAGGTTCCCTGATGCCATATGCTTTTTCAAATTTCAATTCGCCTCATCATTTAGCATTGCCTTCGAAGATTTCTTCCACTCTTGTCTTCGATATATTAGGCGTTTTGGTTTTCCCACCCACGCATCCAATCTTGTACTGCTGTGCAGTTCTCACGTCATGATAAACCACTCCCTGATCGGTCGATCTCGTCTGCTCTTAGAAATACTGAAGTATGTTAAGTGCTGCGTCGACATCTTATATTTTTCATACCTAAGTGTAAATTAAACTTCCCATATGCTGTAAAATTCTGGTCTTATCTCTTTTTTACGGCTAGTCTTCAGACCCATCGTCCAATGAAAGAACTGTGGTGTGCAAGACCAAGTGGCAAGAGAGCTGATCTTCGTGAAGCAGACAGATCGTCAGATTGGTATTTTCTTCAAAGATGTTGTTATCGTACAGCGTTTTTGATAGGGACTTCCATGATTTCGTTCACTCGCACAGTCTCTTAGGATCTGTGCCTGCTCTGGAAAACTCGACCTCTTTGACTTTTCTGTCTTTTTCTTCGCCCCCTTTGTTTCTCCTGCCTTGCCGCGGTTCGCTCTTCATCTGGTTTTCGTTTTGTTCTGGCAGTTACCGTTTGAGGGAGGCGCCAGGCGAGTTTTCACGTAACAAAATTATCAGAGACTCAATTGTGTATAAGTATAAAGAACTGCAGACGAGTGAAGAAAGCTAAAAAACTGGTATAAACGGGCTAACTTGATGTCTATTCAAAAGAACTGTTATTTTAGGTCAACTATTATCTCTCGAATGAACTCAATGAATTGCTTATTACTCTCGATGTAGTGGCTTTAATCCAGACACAGATTAGATTAGAATTAGTTGAACTTAAATGTAGAGAATTAAAATTTCGTTTGACTCGTAAAATTGGCATCTCGATTCTATCCGTTCCGTATTACTGCAAGTAGCAATTGGTGACGGTATAAAGTATAAAAAATCTGATCAGAACGATGCAATTATGTTGCCATAGTAATCTTTATTCAAGATCTCATCTGGACGATACAATCATGATGTTGCTAATGCTATTAGTTGTTAGTCGGAAAAAAAAAATTTCGATCTATATCAGGATGATGTTTTGCTTATATCAGGACCCTGAAATCTTGTCGTCTCATTACAATTTATAGCAGGACGATGCCATTGATTGTGTTGCTTTTCCAGATCACTAGGTCTACCATATTTATCCCGTTCTCTTCTCAAAAATTGATGAAATGGCGCCGACGCTCTCTTAATCCCCGCACACGGAGAGGATGGTTACACAACATGCTCACTGCGGTGAGCATTTGCAAACCTGTTTCTAATCCTAGTCTTTTATTTCTTACGTATGTAATGATCTCTATCATTCTCTGTGGTGCCTTCTCGCGGACTGATATTGTCTATCTTTGAAAATACTTATTGGTTACCACGCAGATTGAACGATAGTAGCAATGCGGCTGTCTCGATACATTACAATGAGAGTTCGGCTGTTAGTTATGTACGGATACTATTTCTACGGTAAAAATGTACTCAAGTCGTGACATCTAAATCTATGCTTGACTCATTAAACTTGCTCTCTAGTTGGACCTGCCTATGTTTTGGAGACAGGACGACACGGACACTTAAGTAAACAAAAATTATTCTTTACTCTTAATATAGACCTCAAGAACTTCTACCTTTACGAGAAAAAATCTTTCCGATGATGCTCTTCCTTGGTTTTTTCTCCTCTTCTTTTGCTTGTTCTTCTTCTTCTTCTTCTTCTTCTCCCTCTGCTTTTTTCAGGTCCGATTTTCTAACTTCAATCAAGTCAGCAAGGTAGGATCTTTCGTCTTCAAGAGAGGATCTTTCCTTTTCAAGAGCAATCCTTTCTTCTTCAGGGGGGGATTTTTCAATTTTAATCAAGTTCTCTTCAATAGCCTTCATTCGCTCTTCGTCAGCAATCAAGTTCTCTTTAGCTTTACGAATCCTCTGCTCCTTATACTCGTGCTCAGAGTTAATCCAAGATTCCACATCCCCGCAGTCTTTTTCCTGTGAGTAATCTCTGTCTTTGTGTTTGTATCGGAGACGGTACCCCATATCAAAAAGTTTGCCGCCCTCGGAGGCATCCTCAGCTTCAATCCTTTCCAAGCGATCATCCAAATGCCGTAGTGCTTTCTTTTGAATGTTTTCAAATGCTGTGGATATGGATTTTCCAGCCTTCAGACTACCGGTCTCGTAATCGATAAGGTTGTCCTGAAGAGCTTGCAGGATGACAAATCTCCTGAGAGACAGAGACGAACCCTGCAGTGCCTCCGCCTGGCGATCTAGCTGCCAGAATTTTGCGTAAATTTCGTGTAGGGATGGATCGGACTGAGGGGCTTTGCAAAAATGAATATCATCCTCTTGGTAGGTGAGTCCAATTTTCTTCCATCTGGCTTTGACATTGTCGCACAGTTTAGACCGATCCTTCTTGACTCTCTGTTTTCTGTCTTCAATTACAGACATTCGCTGCAAGTTATACGTGCGCTTCTGCTCCAGCACTGGCGTGAATTCCTCGAGAGTGTCCTGCAGAGACAGGACTCTTGCATCGCGCGGCCTGCCACTTTTATATCCCATGCTCTTCTGCGTCTGGTCAGAGAATTCTTTCCATAATAATTCGCTCGCAGCCGGACTACGTCTCGTGGAATCTGCCAGGGTCACGACTGTATACGATTGCCGCCGTTGAACGTCAGGTGCGTCGTATTCCAACATCTCAAAGGTCAACTTGAGGCTTGATTGGGCGTCCACCGGCAATGGGAAAGGAACCTCGATTTTTTGTCCATACGACGGCGACATCACATGCACATCCTTATACTTCTGCTTCAAGTCATAGCCCTGGACGCTGACCCAACCGTATTCATATTTCTCCGGACGACAACTACCCACGAGTGTACGCAGACGCACATCAAACGCCCTTGCTAGCTTGCTCACTTTTTCAAGCGCCCGTTTGTGGAACGGTTCTTCTTTTGGGGCGAAGGAACGTGGGCCGCAAGCTTGATGCTTATCCGTCACTTTCCGCTTGACAAACATTTCATCGCGGGGATAGATCTCAGTGTAATCCAGGAACAACGTGACCTTCGTTGCATCGCCTTCATCACGGGCAAGCTCATGGAGTCGCATTCTGTCGCTCAAAGAATCTCCAGACTTGATGTGGCTAGTTTTTTCTTGTTGCACTTCTACCTTTGTTGCGAAGACGTTTTGCCAAAAAGTGTGCTTTACAGACCCTGCTACGTGCTCCCATGTTCTGGAACAAGTTTGCCAGAAGTTTTCCCAAATGGGATCGTCCTTGGAATGAAAGCTCAAACTCGATTGCTGGCTTGGACACTCGATCTTTCCGGCGGATTTTCGTGTGCTGAGTCTCTCTAGCGTTTCGCCGAGGAGCAGCACTTTTAGATCCAGGATCGAGCATGCTTCACTCAAAAAATTTGGATCGGACTGACGGACCAGTGGAATCTTGAAGGTTTCTGGCTGGGCTCCATCTGACGATGAGCTTTTCCTTTTTGACGTGAAAACAACATGGACCTCACGTAAATCGCATTTTGATTTTTCGATCAAGGCCAACACTCGATTCCGCTTTTCCTCTTGGCTATCCTCCTTGACGAGGGGATGGTGTTGCTTCCCGATGTCGAGGGCCAGCTCGCTCATGATTTCGAAGAGACGCTTTTGATTCACAACGCTAGACGCAGGCTCCTCGTGTTTCGGATCTCCTGTGGAGAGAGCTCCGTCCTGTAGGGCCCTCAGGACAACCATACTCTTGAACTTCTCGACCTCCTCCGGCTTTCTTGCGCACTGCTTAAGATGCAGGTCCCAAATCTTCTCAGGGTCTGCGATTTCCGACGACTTCTTTTGCTGCGCCTGATCGACCTGTTGATGCGACTGCCCGACTGAGGTCGTGGATTTCGCCGGCGCTTTTTTCGAGGCTACAGTTGCGTCGAATGCTGTTTCAGTTTCTGAAACTGGATTCAGTGCCTTCTCATACGATGCTTTCCATTCCTGTAGCTTGTCCTCGATCATTTGAATTGGGGCATTCATAGTAAAATCGACACGTTCAAATTGGCTCAGCGTCGCCATGCAATTCTTGTTTGCCGAGCATGTTCGTAATGCTCCACTTGCATTGTACTCCAATTGCAGTTCTTTGCCGTTGCTGAGCCGGATTTCGACTCTGCTTTGCCCGATATTGTTTGTACCCTTCTTCGAAGAAACAAGCGTGAAGAGCTTTTCCACCCAACCGTACTCATATTCATTTCTTACGTCACCTCCTTTGGTCGAGCCGTTTCTTTCAACTTTTCGCACAACGAAATCGCCCTCTTTGAACCGTTCATTATACTCAAGACGCATGTGAAAATCACGTTCCTCTTGACCCGTCAACGCATCATGATGTATGTCAAAGCAGCTAATTGCGGCCTGGTCCTTGACTAGATGATTTTTCTCGTACCCGCCGGGAACTTCCTGCCACGTGTCTTTGTTGTTCTGCAATGCCTCTAACGCCTCCGCAAAACCGTCCGCGAAGGTCTTCTCATCGACCAAATCTTGCTCATGTTGGTGATCGACGGCAACAAAAAGCTTCAGCCAAATGGGATGCTCATAGGGATTACGTAGTTGTCGTTCATCCTCATCACGAGCTTTGTACTTGTGATAGTACTCAAAGGATATTGCTTCCTTGATGTCGAGCACTGTTGGGTTCTTGCTAACTTGCTCTGGAAGCGTGCACTCCCGAGAAGGAGAATCCCAAGAGTTCTTCGAGCCGGAGTCGATAGAGATCGTATATTTTACTGCGTTTTCTTGCGCATCACGTCGATTTTTTGTATCTTCTTCGGATGCTCTTTTCGCTGTTTTGGACGCACCAGCACGACTAGTACTTCTTGGTTGTTCTGCGTCGAACAGCGCAAGTACGTCGCCCTTCTTGGAAGTGTCAAGGGGGACCGGTTCAGGGAGCTGCAGAGTCACTGTGATCGGCACGTCGTCTGAGATGTCACTCTCCGACAACCACACCTGCTCCATGTAAAGCTGCCTGTCGAACCAGCTGGGCGACCTTATATTTTGCACTTTGTATTCGTATTCAGGCTTTTCGGTAGAAGTGGCGTCCGTCTCCGCGCTTTCGGTGTTCTCGATCGCCTTTGGAAGTAGAACCAGAGTTCTTCTCGCCTTGATGTAACCTATTTGCAGCTTCGACTGGAGCGAATACGCAACGCTGACTCGTTGACCTATGCGGTACGCCGGCTTTTTCGCCACATAGACCTCTTCTTCCGCGACTTCCAGAGTGTCTGAAGTCCTGCCGAAACATGCTTCGTAGTAAGTGTCCGTGGGAGGAGAGCGCGGCACTAGTTCCACAGTGTACTTCAGATGGTTTCCTGTCTCTGTCGTGGTCATGCCCGTTATTTTACCGACGTCGTCGGCCCGGCGTTTATCTTTGAAACCAACGTGAGTCCCAATCGACAACGGCGCCTGGTTCTTTGGGAGACCTGTCGAATGATCATCAGAGACTTATGGTCATTCTTATGGTGCGAATACAAACGCACGTAAAAAAGTAGCACACAACATGCTTCAAATTTATAATGATTCCATTTTGAATTGTACCCATTCAAATTCATCAATAATCTTCAAAAAAAGAGGATCTACCCGCCTTGAGTCGTGCGCACGTTGCAGAAAATACAGCCATTCGACCCTCGTCTGAAATATCGCTCTCCGACAGCCAGGGCGTGTATCGAGTAAAAAAATAGGCGCAAGACTGAAGGGACGGATCTAGATCCGATTGATATTTTTGGAAAAGATTTGAATCACGTGAAGGGCTATCTTCTGCGACTTTGTATACATATGCAGTGGTGGGAGTGGCGTCCGTCTCCTTGCTGGTCTCCGGGCTTGATGTCTCTGAACGTAGAGTCTGTCTCTGAATGACGTAGCCTTTTTTACCGTTTTGCCGATACCAGCTCGTGCAGGACTCGGATGCTGTCACGCGCTGACCAATCAGGTATTTCGGCGCCGCTGTCTCATAGACGTCCTCTTCCGCGACTTGGAGCGAAGTGGATTGGCGCCCAAATACACCGCCAAGACATCCCTCACGGGAACAATCAGGGAGAGAATGCGGAATGAGCTCCACCGTGTACTCAAAATGAAACTCTTGTTTTTTTTCGACCGTCGACTGCCACCCGTAGTTCTGCCAGCTATTGCTATTCCAGACGCTGGTCAAGACCGACTTCACCCCCGTGACCTTACCGACGTCGTGGGCCTGACGCTTGTGTTTGAATCCGACGTGAGTCCCAATCGGCAGCGGCGTCGTTTTCACGTTCGAGTGGACATCTGTCAAACAATTGAAGATAGTGTTTCTTGAAGCATGATTATGGCCAAGGCTGCTCCTCGGAGAATCCAGGACTTCACGCACTCATTTATTCTTTTTGTCATATCAATCATCTTCAAAAATCAAAAACTCTATACCGTCGATTCTTGCACACGTTCCAGTTTGCCACATGGAGCTGCACGGTTCGCCAATTTTCTTGTCCTTGCACGCACCATCATGCCCGGTTTGTCCGCGCCAAAACGTGATGGGGACCTCTTTGTTCGTACCACTTGCGAGAGCAACACAAACGCACTCGCCTGGCTGACATGTGTTTGATGAGGTGTCCTTCTTCGGAGGAATCGCAATCGTGTGATCACCTTTTTTGGCTGCCTGCTGCTGGACTCGACCGAGCAGAACAGGCGCGTTTGTGGTCGAAGACGCAACACCAGAAGGTTCGGTGTTGCTTCCTGAACAGAAGGAAATGGCCGTCGAGAACAACGGCAACACGATAAGACGCAGCATCATGACCATTTTTTCGAAAGACAATATCAAATCTCCAAAAATGTCTTGTCCTTTAAATTGTACGTGTATTTCTCTTTTTTTTTCTCGATTAGAAATCAATATTATCAATGGTTTCAATGCTAATGTACCTTATGCTTATTTTGCTTTATACTTGGTCTCTCTACTACTCGAGATAAAATCTTAATTTTCGACTACAGTATTAATTCGCTTTCGTTACTTATGGATACTTATTTGCAAGGGTGTCGGAATGCAATGGATCCATTGAAAAAATGGAATGGATTGCTTTTCTCTGCCAATGGAAAATAATGGAATTTTCCTCCAGGGTAATGGATCGAAAAATGGATTCGCTCGAAAAATGGATTAAAAATGGAATCGCGGAACGGCCAACAACGAGAGACGCATGGAAGGACTCAGTTGCTCCTGCTGTCCCGCGCAAGGAGAGGGATGCAGGTGATTGCTCTGGGTAATGCCCGCTCACCGCACGACCACGCGATGCGCGCGGAGGGCGCTGGAGAGAGAGCTGAAAAACAACCATGCAATTTCGGAAATGTGGGAGGGAGGAGCGGATCCGCCTTGCCGCGGTGAACGAAAGAAACACCTGTTTGAATGCGTGCTGCATGCAATCCAGGCCCGAAGAATGCCGAGAAGACGTCGCGCACACGGCGGCGCAACGACACGATTCATCTCAAGAAACTGAAACGCAGGGTCGGAGGTGTGGGAAGGGAAGAACGAAACGAAACGCCGCGAAGGCTGGCTGTCCCTGAACCCCCACAAATGCGTCACCGCAACCACAGACGTCCCCGCACGCAGACACGCCGATTGAGCGCTGAGCAGGCATGCCAAAATATGCAATTCATTCCATTCCATTCCATTTCAAATGGAACGCCCCCTGCTACCAATGGATTCCATTGCTCACACCAATGGAATGTAATGGATGGATTCCATTCCATCCATTCCATTCCATCCGACACGCTTGCTTATTTGCTTCTACATTTGCTTTTTTACTCGTAAAATTATTGGAAAAGAGACCTAAAAATCGTATTCTAAAATTTTCGACTATTTCAATGGACGTGTATCTCTAAAGATATGGTCACACAACGACATTCTCCTGCTTCAAATGTCAATATCAACTCATTACGCGTATGTGAAACTCAAATGCAGATGTTTAAGAATGACGAGGAAAGCCAGCGGGAATTTCCGCTGCGCGGACAATGATCTCACATGAGCTGAACAAAAACAAAACACAAAAAAAATCTTTTTCCAAAGTCACTTTTTTTCAGACATCAAATTTCCGTGATGCTCCAGAAAATCAATCGATCACGTACTTAGTAACGAGTGGACAGGCACTGCTGAAAGGAAATCATGATGGGAATAAGATGAGAACATTTTGAAATTGGATAAGGTAGAAAAAATCAATTTGCGATTCCCAAATGAACTGAAACGCTCATCGAGTGATGTCTGTTTCCTGTGCAAAAAAATGAGGTCTTTTCTCCTGAAAAAAGCTCAGTCTACGTTCTGTACGTAGCAGACAGAGAATAACCTGGGGATTTATCAAAACTCATGCAACCACGAACTAAGCGCTATCATGATCACATATCATGAGAAAGAATTTCGTCCACCTCGTCCCTCACACACAGTATCTCTAGACATGCAATCGCATCCTCGATATCATGAAGTGATGACGAACAGCCTCTGCAAGCCCTAGCAGTTACAAATCAAAAAGAAAGAAGCTACTGCTCGTGCTTTTTCATTTTCATTTTGCGCATCACCTGGACTGGTGAGATTGTTCTGCCCTGTTGTGATCCAACTTGGTTGCGGTCGACTGGAGGAGGTATTTCCGCTCTCTGTCACTAGGTATTTAGCCACTATCGTAATCTGTTCTTGTTAACAACTCTCTGTCATCAGTTGGCATCTAATTATATGAGGGAGGCCGATGCAATCATGTTCTTAGAGTTCGAAGCAACTTCCATGTGGATGATGTCGTTATCGGTTATCTTGTTTGTTTCAGGACGATACAATCATGATAATTTTACTTCTCTCGGAACAGCAAGAGGACGAAGCAGAAATGATCATGTGCCGTTCTCCTGGTCTGGGTCTGGGTCTACGACATCGATATCCTTTGCTCCTCCGAAATGGACAGAATAGCGATGACAATGTCTTCATACCCGGAAACAAAAACGATATTCAATCATGATATAAGATTATCCTCACCTTGATGAGGAGCAAATAACAGAGATAAAAATCTAATTTCAGTGAGAAAAACTTGTCTGTGTGTATGCCATGTTTTCTACTGTGTTCATGTTCTGCCGCATTGGTATAAAGTTTGTCGATTTCTACTTGTACTAAACACCACTCAAATTGGAATTTTGTCTCGACTTTTGAGCTTCGACTTGTGCGATTCGTTTCGCTGGAGTCAAACCAAAACCACTACCATCATAAAATGTGTCTACTTCCTGTTCTTGCCTCGTTTGTTCACTTTGCGAAGCCAATTCTGGACTTCGTTTTCAACCCACCAGCATGGCGAAACATACTCATCGTGGTACAACCGATACACTGTTTTGCTGTCTGAATACTCTGGTTTGAGATCAACCAACTTGAGATAAGATCTCCATTCCCTAACACCAGCTGGACCCTTCTCCACGGATTCTTGCACCAATCTCATCACATTCCTTTGGATTTCTCGGAATGCCTCCAATTTACCCTTCTTGAGAGTTTGTGGATCTTCAAATAGCTTGGCATGAAGAGCTCGTGCGAGGACGAAATGTTTGGTAGATTCGTCATCCAACGCCGCCTTCTCGCGTTCTAGCTGCCAGATTTTTTTGTAAATATCGTGAAGGGATGGGTCGGCCTCAGGTGCTTGGCACGTTCCATTTTTCGCTGCCTCTTGGTCGAACTCGAATCTTTTCTTCGCCCATCCGTCCATGACTTCTTTGTAGCGTTTCTCCTTCGCCTTCGGAATCTCGTTCTCTTTTCTGTTCCGAACTTCATGCATGCTTGCGAACTGGAGGACCCACTCGAACTCCGTGGCGATGTCAGCCAGCGGCCGTAGTTTCACTCTTTCCGGGTCCCACGAAGCAGAAGTCGCGTCGCTTTTTGTTATGGAGGCCCGAGTCCATTGAGAAAATTCATGCCACAATAATTCGCTCCTAGCCGGACAGTGTCTCGCTGAGTCTGCTAAACTCACGACGGTATACGATTGCAGGCGTGATCTGCCAGGTCCGTCATCTTCCACCATCTCCAAGGTTACCCTGAGGCTCGATTGCGCGTCCGCCGGCAAAGGGAATAGACTTGAGCTTTTCTCTGTGAAAGGAAATTCAGACGGCTGGATCCTTCTGGCCCAACCGTATTCATATTTCTCATCCATGCCATTCCCGTTAATGAGTTTACCCAACACTCCGAGCTTGCTCATAATTTTTCCGACCGCCCCCGCCTTGTGATTTTCTGTTGCGGCAACGACTTTACGCTTCAAAAGCGTTCCGGCACCAAAGTGGAACGGTTCCGTGTCGTGCCACAAAAACAAGGTGACCTTCGCTGGATCGTATTCATCGCGAAGAAGCTCACTGAGTCGCGTTTTGTCGCTCAGTTGACCTCCGGACTTGAGGTGTTTGTGCGATCCACTCGATGCATCCGCAGCGTTAACGTAATCCAATGAATCCGCCTCGTCATGGAGAAAAAACTTTTCACCCTTGTAAAAAAGTAGCTTTTTCTGTCGCACGAATTTCGTCCGATACAACCGTTGCCAAAAGGTGTGTTCTAAGCAACCAGTGGACGCAAAAAATATCTTCGATTTCCAGAAGTCCTCCCAAATACGATCCTCCTTCGAATGAAAACTCAAAGAGCTGGATTGGCTCGGACACTCGAGCCCATGGACATCTTTTTTAATTCGAAGAGCCGACATCGTACTCCCTAGGAGTAATACTTTCAGATCCAAAATCGTCGATGATGCACTCAAAAAGTAGGGATGATCAGGCTGACGGACCAACGGAATCTTGAGAGTTTCGTGCTTGATGAATGAGACACGCCGACCAGCCGAAAGGTCGAACATTGACTTTGGCACCCGCTCTGGATAAGCCCGCTTATATTCGTAGACGACATGGACCTCACGCAAATCGCACTTTGACTTCTTGTGCTCTTCAATCAAGGACAACACCCTGGTCTTTATTCCCTCTGCATCTGCTTGCTGTTCTTTCACCTTGACGGAGGGATAGAAGCGGTTACCGATTTCGAAAGCCAATTTTTTCATGATCTCGAGTAGTTGTTTTTCATTCAACACCACAGATGCATTTGCAGGCGGCTCGTGTTCGTGTTTAGTGTGATCTTGGAGAGCCCTTAGAATAACCATGTTCTTGAACTTTTCGATCTCGTCTGGCTTTGTGGCGCATTGCTGAAGATGCAGGTCCCAGAGTTTCTGGAGTTTGCCATGCAGCATTTCTTTTCCCGGTTTGGCGCGACGAGACTGACTGCCCGATGCTACGCATCCTGCGCACGTTTTTCGAAAGAAGGACTTGGATCTCGTTTCCTTTATTGTCTCGCTGTCTGCAGAACTTTCATTGTATTCTGATGTCTGCGTGCTCCGACCGGAAGGCATCTCATTTCCATCTGAGTCGAAGGCACCCGCTGCTGATTCAAGTGCCTTCTCATACGATGATTTCCACTCATCTAGTTTGTCGTCGATTATCTGCATCGGCTCACTCATGGAAGAATCGAGACGTGAAAATTGGCTCAACGTCGCCATGCAGTCCTTGTTTGCCGCGAGTGTAGTTGCGAGTTCATTTTCATTATATTCCAATGGCAATTTCTTGCTGCCGGTGCCGAGCTGAATTGCGATTCGAGTTTGCCGCACGTTCTTATTTGTCCAGTTCATCGAGGAAAAATGTGTGAAGAGCTCTTCTACCCAGCCGTACTCATAGCCAATGCTTACGGCATCTCCACCCGAGCTATCGCTTTTGCTGGGGAGTTTTCCGACGACGAAATCCCCCTCCTTGAACCGTTCTTCGTACTTCATACGCAAATGAATTTGCAGGTCGTCATTTTGCCCGGGCTTCTCGATCCAGCGTATGGCGCCTGTTTCTCTCACGGGCCCCTGCAGATCCTTCTCATGAGGCTCTGCGGAAATTTCCTGCAACGTTGGAGTTTTGCTCTTCGTCAGCTCCTCTAGCGCATTCCACACACTGTCAGCTAAAGTAGCTTCATCGACTAAAGCCGCTTCATGTCGTCGATCAACTGCGATAAAAAGCCTCTGCCAAATGGGATGTTCATAAGGATATGACGGATTGTTGCTGGGCTCTTCGTTTTGACAAGTGTTGCGGGTAGAATGTTTCGACAATGCACAGCGGATGTCGGAGAGTGTCGGGACGACTGGCAATTTCTGCACAGCAGTCTCTAATACTCCATCGGCTGTCTCTTCAGTAATCAGCAATCTTGCGCACGCTTCGTTGCTGCTAGGAGATGTTGTTGGTGTTTTTGTCAATTCTTGTTTGGGATGCACATCGGGACTACTTGTCGTACTTGTTGACGTGATAGGGGGAAAGAGAGAGTCAAGGTCGCTCTTGGTAGTAGGGTCAAAGGAGACACGGTCTTCAATCTTGTGTGAAGGTAAACTCACGCTGACCAAAACGTCGTCTGATGTATCGATATCGCTCTCCGACAGCCAGCATGTTGTTTTTGGAGAACCAAGGTCGTCGCTTGGCATCGTTTCGAATAATTCTTTTGCGAGCAGTCTTTTTTGAAATGCGTCGGAATCAGAGGTTGGAGAAGGGCTGGCAGCTACTTTGTAGACATATGCGGTAGAGTTGTTGGCGGCATTGGTGCACGTCGTATTTTCGCTTGTTGTTCCCTCGCGGACAGTTCGTCTCTGGATGATGTAGCCTTTCTTCAGCGTCCCTGAGCTAGGTGCGATAACGCTTTGACCAATCAGGTATTTTGGCGGCTGTACCTCATAGAGATCTTTTTCCGTGACCTGCAGAGTGTTCTTATCCTCGGAAGTTGACTGCTCTTCTGGACGCGCGAACAGGCAGCCAAAACATCCTTCACGGGCGGGTGCGTATTCTTCAGAAACGATCGCTTCTCCGGCGAGCGGGAGAGAATGAGGAACTAGTTCCACCGTATACTCCCTGAAAGATTTTTGCGAGTATAGCCAGTTCCCCCAGAACCCGCTTGACGTGGTGGACTTCAAGTTCAACCCCGTGATTTTACCGACGTCATTGGCTCGGCGCTTGTCTCTGAATCCAACGTGTGTTCCAATCGGTAACGACGGCTCTATTTTCTGGGTGGTCTGCGGGAGGTCTGTCAGTTGGAATGAAAGTAAAAGTATCGTACAAAGTTTTCGTCAACTAGATTGATCGCACCGTGCGCGACGTGAACGTGAGGTGACGCTCCGTCTCATTCCCTCTTATACGAAACACAACAGATATCAATATTTCTCCGCGTAATTCTAAACTTAAGTAAATCTCACCTACTGTATGTATCGTCCACGACCTTCAAAAACCAAAAAATCTCTACCGTCGATTCTTGCACACGTTCCAGTCTGCCACATGGAGCTGCACGACTCGCCAATCGTCTTGCCCTGGCACGCAGAGTCATGCCCGGCTTGTCCCCGCCAGAATGTGATTGGAACCTGTTTGTTCGTCGTATTCCCATCGGGAGCGACACAAACGCATTCGCCTGACTCACAGGTAGAGCTCTTGGAAGCTGAAGGGTCATCAGCGATTTCCTGCAGCTTCTTAGCGTCCAGCACAGCAGACTCCTTTGTGAACCAGCCGAAACATGAGCCGAAGCAAGACGGTCCATCTTCCTCGTGCTGTCCCAGACAGAAAGAAGTGGCCGTGGAGGGAAACAACAACGCGAGAAGACGCATCATTGCCCTTGATTTTGTGAGGTGTACCAAATATCTGGGTATACTTACTGCAAAAAGACTTCTTACTTACTTACTGTATAGGGTGACGAAGATGTCAACGTCTGTATTGGTTTCGCTCACTTACAAAAATCTGTCACTTAAAAATCTTTACCTCTATTCTAGATAGTGATAGTACGACTACAACCAGGCTCGCTAATTGGCTAGATCTAATTTGCTTCTTATCTACTTTGTTTGTAGTATTGAACGAAATACCTCTACAGATTGTGTGCTAAAATTTTAAAAACTAGTAAAACTTAGTGGACGTGTATCTTACAAAAAGGTTTTCCTGCTTCAATACAATTCATTTTACTGCACTCGTTTCCATCGGAAAATTTCTCGCGCTACTTTCACATTTTTTCAGAAATCGATATTCATCCATGTTGGCGAAAATCGATCGGCGCGTCTTGTTTTGTAGCAACAACACAGCACTTCTCAGTGCTGAAAAGAAGGTGAAACCAACCGGACAAATTCGTTTCTTTTGGAGATGAAGAAACCAAAATGCGAAACTCCACAGATTAAAACCACGGCACGAACATTTTCAGAAAGCTGTTCTTTCAGCCCTTTGCGGCTGACACATGCGCGGCAAAATTTTCAAATTATGCGGCTCTCAATTGACACCCGTACAGATGTTTACGAAATTTTGTCGGAGTCGCTTCTTGTTTTTTGCTAGATCTCATTAGTTTAGTGTTCATCTTTCTCTTTTCCCCAAAAACTCTTCATACACTACTAGCGTCTAGGAGAGGTGCATATCTAGCCAGCTGAAACAAATGGCCACAACACCTCGATCGACTATACTGACGCATTCATTTTTCATATTGAGTTTACTGAAAGACATGGTTCGATTATAGATTATTATTATTATTTGGGTAAATGCAGACATAGAATTCAAAAATGTTCTTAGAACTTCTTGAAGATATGGTCGTGCTCATTGTCTTAGGAGGCACGATGTTTGTGTGACAAAAAATTCTGCGTGAGGGGAGTGGGAGCTAGTCAGAGTTAAATTATTGAGAGGTTCTTCGAGCACAACAGACCACCTTCAAAAATTGATAAGTGATCTGGGAAAATGGAAATCAAACTTCTGCATTTGTGGTGACGTCACCTGTGAAGTTTGTTCCTCTGTAAGTAAAAATAGTTGTCACTGGAATGATTCACTTACACTTCAGGGACCGAAGTTCTCCAGAAGATACCATCATCTGCAAACGAAAGATTGATAGTACTAAATGAGTACTTACTCAGGCTGCACACAGATAGAAAGCAATGACAAGATGTGTTTTCTCCATGTTGGACGGAGCGCGTGGTGTGAAACAGAAAAACTTCAAGTAACATACCCTGTCCATATCTATATCAAAACTAGAAAACGAGAATGGGGACGCGCCTGCACCCCAACGAGATTTGATCCGTTATAATACACAAAATGACGCACGTGCGTTTCTTAGAAAAATCCTCTCGCACATGCTCCTCCCTCCGAAAAAGCATGTGCGAGAGGACGAAAACGATAGGGGCGAGATTCATTTATTCTTATAAATATTCCAAGACCAAGACGTGAGTTATTAAGGGCACTCACACTTGATTACCCTTGAAGATCCAATCATAGATTTACTGTCTGCATATCGATTTCCATGTACTGAAAAATACTGCTTGGCTTCACTTCTTACAAAATTCACCCAATAATTTTTTTCTTCAATCACGTTCCAATCACCTCTTTCACTGTTTGTGCGATTGCCAATGCTGTCCCCGTCTCGTGCGTGAGTTCGTTCGCCTCCTTCCCTTTCCTCCACGCCTCTTCGAGACGATCGCGCTCGGCAACTTGCGACGGCGTCCGATGCACTTCCAGAGGGTATTTGCTTCCATTATCTACGTTCAGGGCGGAGGTGCTTTTGTTCTTGCTGACCATGATCACAGGTGAAACATCAGTCTCGATCTGACGGAAGTCGTCAGCTCTCGACGATTTATGTTGTTGGATAACTGGAACTGGTTGTTTTGATGGCTCTTCCTGCGATGGTTGTTTTTGTGGAGAGGTAGTATTTTTCGGCGAACTCTGTGGTGACGACGGGTGAACCTTGCAATCACTCGTTTTTATCTCGAGCGGAAGCACTTGTGCTTTATTTTTTGCGACAACAGGCGCAGCTGTATCTTCTTCCACCACAATAATATCTTCATCCAAATTCTCCAGCTCTGCTCCATGATCTAGATCATTCTCCTGCACAATTTCCGGCGCAAACGTGCTTCTCCGATTGATCACACCTTTGCATTCCTTCTTATGAGCATTCTGCCAAGAAATCCTCGCGCCATTGCCTATCGCCTGATGGAGTTGATTAAAGCCCATCTCATTGCCCATGCCTTGGACCATACCTTGTGTGAATTTCGTTACATCTAGGAAAGCTTTGCTGGGGCGGTGGCCTCCGTTATCCTCAGTAGTGCCATTAGTACCAACGGTTGCTCCAGTCCCCGCACTCGTCGAGCTCGTTCTCATGGTGTTGCTACTGTTGCGCTCCAGAGTGGTGCTGTTTCCACTGTTCCTTTGCTGACTCAACCACGGTTTGGACGCTGAGTTACCACTCAACCGTTTGTCTAAGAATCTCGTCCTGCCAGTGATCTCATTGATCACCGATGTTTGCGGAATGTCCAAGATCTCAATCATGAGGAGGTGCGCGACACGCTGCAGTCGTTCTAAATCGAGTGCGCAGAGATTCTGCAAATCGCGGGACAATTTGGTCTGGTGCTGCGTCGTCTGGAACAGTAGATCCTGGATGTTGAGCTGGTGATAGAGAGAGGCATTAGTATTGGGTGAGTTGGCGCTATTTCTTTGTTTGGTGTGTTGACTGTCAAGACACTTATTAGTTTCTGCAGTTTCCTGATTGATTTCGTTTGCTTTAGCCGCTGGAAGATTCTTTTCAGGATTTCTTTCAGATTGCTCAACATCTGTCGGCGCGGTCGGCGGTGTCGTATTCGAGGAGGAAGACACGAGCGGTTGATTCTCGGGGAAGAATAGGAGATCATTTTTTTCGGCTTCAGTTGTGGTGCAAGGAGCAAGCTGATGATTCCCTTCTCTGCACTGATTACTCCGATCTACCGGGATTGAGAATATTGTCTCTTCTTCCAGCGGAACAGCTGCAGACTTGTTTTCATTTAATATTGGTGGATCATTTGGCTTGTCTTGGGCATCATGATTTGTGGCACCATTTCCGATCATCGGCGTGGTACCATTGCCATGATGCACTCCATTAACGCCATTCGCAATTGTTGTACTGTTTCTGTCCTTCAAATGAATGGCGCTATTCCTCATCAAGCTATTCCTCACGGAATTCCTCAATCCCGCGGAAGCTCCCGTGCTCAATCCCCTCGCTGTGATCGTCGCGCAGATATACCCCAACTTCATTGCCAACTCTTCGCGGTCGAATTTCGCTTTTTCTAATTTCCGTTTCTGATAATCCGGATCCCGGAACAGTACTGGGTACGATAGTTGGTAAAAAATGAACGTGAGGTAGCAACCGATGACGCCACAGGCAGTGCAATAGCCGGAGAGCATGAAGATCGCAGCTTGATCCTTGAGATTTTTTACGTAACCTGTTTCGTCCTCGTCGCCGGCAGCTGCGTAGACAACGGTGGCGTGCAACATCACGAGAAGACAGATGCCCTGAGAATTTGATTATTTTCTAATTAATGCGATTGATTTTTGGAAGGTTTGTGATGATTTTGAATGATCAGAGAGAGTTCTATTTAGCAAACAAAAATATTAACCCGCGTCTCAATAACTCAAACCAAACCAAAACTCCATACCTGCGTCACGCAGATGTAGTTCAATTCGATCGCTCTCCAGGGCCAAAACACCGCTTCGCCCACCGTGTAAATCAGCAAGACCGTACTCACCAGTGCAATTTGTGTATACGGTGCATTCCCTGAACTCCCAATCAACGTACTACTCGCGATCAGGAAACTTCTCAACAAGTGAGGCACGCCCCACCACCAAGCGTTTGAGTGGAATCTGTAGACCATGAATTTCAGGAAGATTATGATGTTGGGGTTTAGGACGGACATAACGGGCGCGGAGTAGACGGCTCGGGCGTAGAAAATAATGAAGCCGACGAAGGGAAGGATAGCGATGAGAGATAATACCACGACAATAATATGGTCGCCATGCCAACACGTTTGTTCTGGATGGGACTGCATGGTGGACTGGCCATTGATGTGGTTTATGCAGCGGAGTGGACGGATTAGGTTGAGCACAATGGCAATGAAAAATGCTTGGAGGACCTGTAAGTAAGTGGGTGGTGTTTCATTTGGTTTTCGTGTCGAGAATTAGTGGAGCAAGAAAAAATGACGCACCACGCACGTCTGAGAAATAGCGCTAACCGGCTCTATAAGTAAAAGCCAACTCTCGATGTGTTCTCTGCAATGCAAAGTCGTGCTTTTACAAGAGAAAACATACCGTTCCAAATGTGTTGAAAGTTTCCGGGATCCGCATCCGATACTTGTGCTCCCGATTTTTCGCAAATATCCGCCTCGATAAAGCACTTGCTCCAAACAAACAAGCCGCTACTGCATACGGAAAAAACGCTTCGTAGATTCCTTCTGCCAATACGCTATTCCCTATTATGCAACCTAATGTCTCAATTCTGAAAACGAAGATCCCACCAGCCAAATTCATCACCCCACGCATGCTCGATGGGAAGGTGACGTTGATGCTGGACATCGCGGATAGAGTTTGCATCGTCGTTAAGAATGAGCCTAAGGTAAGGGAAGCGAGGGTTTTGGAATTGAGTTGCGCGGCAACGCGCGCATTGACGAAGAAATAGACTGGAATGGGGAGGAACATAAAGAGAAAGAGAGTCCAGCATGCCCAGAATTTTGACCAACGGTTGCAGAGGACACACTCGTTCGCAGCATTGTCTTCTTTGTAATACCTGTGTAGAAGTTTAAGTTAGGGTTGGATTTTGGACTTCAAGAAATTTGGTGCTTGGCGTGAGAATAATTAAAGAGAATGAAGTATTCGATCATTCATCTTTCTTTGTTAATACAATTGATGGAAATCTCTCAGGAGGTTGCGCCAACAACTTTATCCTGGTTAATCCATCTCCAAAAACATCTTCATTCATGTGAATAAACTATTGTAAAAAAAACTTCACTCCAAAAATTTCTCATACCCATCTGCACAAACTCCACACGCGATGCCTGTCCTCCCTTCCGCGCAACTTGCTACTCCGCTTCCGCCTCCTAAACACGGTGTCTTATACCCCGCCAAACTCGTCAATGCCTTCGCTCCCAACACGTGACACTTATAAACGTGAAACATGTGACCCCCATTTTTTTCGTGTTGTTCAAACGTCACACCGTCGAAATGCTCAGCAATGTAACCGTCGGTCAATTCCAGTTCTACGAGGCTCGGCACATAATAGCCTTTTTCCACCGTCATAACCCGTCCAAAATTTTCCTCAATGGAAGAACCTATCGGACAGTTTAGTCCTTCTCCGCAGATTAAACAGCGGTCACGGCGCTTGGAGTAGGCAGAGCCGCGGGGGCAGATACAGTACTCGGAGCTTGTCTTGGGAATATCGGAAGTGGCCGTGTCAGTCGTGAAACCTGCTCGGCAAGCGGTGCAATTCCCAGCGCCGGAATTGGACTTGTAAGATCCAGCAGGGCAAAAATGACAATTTGATTGGCCCGGATAGAGTTGGTACGAACCAGCGGCGCAAGGCATACCTGGATTAATTTACACGGGGTTTTGTTTTTGTTTTTGAACCGATCGCTTGTTCTTGTGTTTGTGGAATTTGATTCGTGTCTGTCACACATACAGATGCTCTGTCTGGATCTAGTAGTAATACCGTATCAAATCACGATAGAACTACACTAGCACAATAAATAGTGACAATGACTCAAACACAAAAAATTCAGAAAAAAATTCTTACATCGATCCGCCCCCTCTTCCGATGCGTACGACCCAGCTGTGCAGTTCTGGCAATAAGGCTGGCCTGAACGATTTTGAAACGTGCCAACAGGACAGGATTCGCATTTGGTCTGGCCGGTCAAATTTTGATACGAGCCCTTATTACACGGGAGTTGCTCAATGAAGAGCGCCTGCAGATTAATGGAATTCCCATTCGGGTCGACAACAAGTTGCCGAGCCGGTTTGTGCTCTATTGAGCGCTGGTTGTGTCTTTTTGCTATTTTTGCAGTTTGATGGTTGGTTGATTTTGCTTGTTTAGAAGAATCGACTCGTGAGGAAGTGGTTCGCCTCTTGATAGTTTTGTTTCGTACTTTTTGCCTCGATTGATTTTTGCCTAGATATCTGGTTCTACTTCCTCTTGCCTTATGTTTGGAGAAAGAAGACTCTGATACGGCTCCGCGTTCATCTCTGGATTCGTCCAACTCTCTCCCCCTTCTCAGCACGTCTGGATCGGGCACGTAAAATCCGGGTGACGAAGCTTTGCATGCTGGCAGTCCCTCAACATCAGAATAAAATCCTTTTGCACAGGGGCTACACGTCGCAACGTAAACCTGTTGTACAGACGTTGTGGTTACCGATGTGATTGTTGTCGTAACTACTAGTGCTGCAGCTGTTGTTGGAGTCGTCGTGGACGAGCCTTCAAGGTCAATGTCTCGTGGTATGACTATGCCTGCGACGGGCGGTACGTCAATCAGCATTTCAGGGGAACCCTTATTACCATTCGGATCCGCGCGATCAACATCGTCAAATAATGCGTCTGTGCTCACAAGAATATCTTCATTTTCAGACAATTTTCTCGTCTTTCTTAACAACCCTCCGACCAACACTTGTCCTCCCGCTGTACCAGCAACATCTTCACCATCATCGCTCAAGATTTTCTCCTCTTCTCGCCAATCCAATCCACCGTAATAACCCGAGGTGCAATTGAGGCACTCCATTCTGTTTCTCGCTGCGTTGAACCAGGCTTCCTGTCCTGGCAAACACTTTACGCACGTACTATTCAAATAAAACGATGCCGGATGCTGCATAAGTTTTCCGAAATTGCTCTGCGAATAGGATGCGTTCGTTTTGTCCCATTTGAGGTACTCGGGGATCACAACGTGGTAGGATGGGGCTGTTCCTGAATTATTGCTTGTAGTTGATGGCGCGAAGTGATAACCGCCCGTGTTGATTCCGAGTTCCGCACTCGTATAGATGTTATCGATTGTCAACTCTTGCCAGCTGTGCAGCAACCAAGCAGATGTTTCTCCAAAATCGCAACTCACATCTTCTTCGGGCGGCAAGTCCCGCTCCAAAATCTCCGTGTGATACTCGAGATGAGAACCGGCAGCTGGGTCGTTCTCGTTCCAAAAAATTTCCGTGACTGTGGTGTTCTTTGCGAAGGTCCAATACTGGAACTCTGCTGAGAAGTTGACTGGCGAAGAGGAGTTGTTGTTCCCACAACTGCTAATCGGCAATCCGCTCAGGCAGAAATCTCCGTTCGCGACACTCGCGTAGGGCGAGAATTTTTCGTAGTTATCCACTGTGGGATCGATCTTGCGAAGCTGTAGTTTGTCCACGACGAGAGTGAATTCTTCATAGCCAGAGGACTCGTCATAGGATGCTACGACGTGAGGAGCACCAAGTGGAGGAAGTTTTGATGTTGTTGCTGTTAAGGGAGTAGAAGTAGCCGGTGATGTGGTAGAGGAGCTATCTGATGAACTATCTGATTCTGATGTAGTACTGGAAGTGCTCTTAATCAAACGTCTCCAAGGCCTAAACCCCTGCTTCACTTCAACCTCTCCCATACGGTCTCCCGCATAATCGTGTCTCAGTCTCCCGGTTGTGCCCTTCCAATCCGCGTTGGCCGCGATCTCATACAGCTCTTCCAACACCGTAATGTCTTTCAAACCCGATGTCGGATAGGTGGCAAATTTGGTATAGTCGAAGTCGTGCTTCTCCAGATATTGCCGCACAGCATGCGCCAGAGACCAGATCGAGTCATACACGTACGGAGCAGCTGTTGGATGACATCCTCCACCACCGCCCTTCACCAACGCATCTTCAGCGTTAGTGGATTTATCGTTGCACTTTGCCAAATACTCTGCTTCGATTTCAGAGACCAAGCGTCCACTTAGTTCGTGCCTCTCTCCGGGAATTTTGGAGAAGCCAGCGATGTCGGTGCCCAGCATGTTCTCCGCAACCAAGGCGATTTGCTCTTCACTACAGGGGCCGAGTCCGTCGCCGAAATCGGTGTGATGCGCATTATCGCTAATCCAACTCGGGCTCCAGTACAAGCCAATCACCAAATACACGTGCTGCCCAAACATCTTCTCGCGATAAAATTGACAGAACAACAACGCCGCATGCAATTCATCCGTACTAAGCAAAACGACACGCGCATCCAGCTTGTATTTTAAATGCTTCACCACATTTTTGACTTCCAGTATATTCCTCGTGTCGTACGTGGTTTCCGGCGTGTCGTAAGCATTTAGAAGATGCCACTTAGCGGGATATTCTGAATCCCATTCCAAATTATTGTGCATGAACTCTTCAAACGCCGCTTTCGATTGCAAGTTATTCTCTGTAACGAAAGCGAATTTCCGATATTTTAGAATATCGCGCAGGAGGACATAAGCTGCGTGTGCCGAGGCAGCCACCGTGGGCACTGTGCGTAACCAGCGGACACGGCCTTCATGCAGGTTGAGGGCTGTGCACCCATGCGCGATCTGCAAGAGTTGGGCGATTTCTGCGTATCTATTAATAGCACTGCAGGAAGTGGAGCAAGAATCACCAATAATAGAGAAAATATTCTTCGAGAATCCACGTGCGTAATTAGAATTACTCGAGAGAGAGGGGGACGATGAGTCTGCTGAAGATGAAGATAGAGAAAGAGACTCCCCATCCACATCAAACAAAGAGTTCCTCGCAGGATCCATGAAGGTTTTTTGCACCGCGGAAATAGCGGACTCAAAGCCACACTGTGGATCATGCGTTAAAACGGCGCCAAGATGGAGCTTGATCTTTGTACTCGAATTTGTTGTACCGCTGTTGGCTCTTTCAGGTATCTCCAGATATCCGCTCTTATTGATATCGTCGACAGCCATCTGCACAGCGGGAGCCAATCGAGCGTTCCAATCGCCCAACGTGCCACTCAAGGGAGCGGTGAAAGCGAACCAAAGTAAACGCTGTAAGACGAGGTCTTTCGCTTGATGAGCTCTGTGTTCAGTAAGTGTTTCTTGCGTACTAGAAGATGTCTGCGGTGATGACGTACTAGAGGTCGTTCCTCCTGCTGCTTTTAATCCCGCCTCATCAGCTTCTTTTAATATCTCTTCGTATAACTCAGTCGTTACATATTCCGTGGCATTGTAGCGGAAATTTTTGGTATTCGTCAATCCGGTGAAACCTTTTGCTATTTCGACGATCTGCTCCCCGTGACAATCAAAATTATCCGGTCTAAAACGCGGACTCTCCAAAGGATTCTTCCTTGCTTTCACCGCATTCACGTTATCTGAATTCGTCAGGAAGTCTGCCTGATTTTCCCATTCCGTTTGCTCAACGTAGTCCATTTGGTCCGTCTCCCAGTCCCAGAATGGGATTTTAAATGGCGGATCAACTTTTTCGAGCCAATCCGTGTCCGAATTTTCCCAATCGCCATAAAACACCGATCCATGGCAAGGATGATCACTCACATAGGTGTAGCAACCTTTGATGTAGTACAACCCTTTGAATGGGTAGCCGCAACCGCCCAGTTGTAGTTTTTGGTTGATGGCGAGGATCCGGCACTGTTTTTCCGTGTAGGGTAGACAATCGCTGAGAGTATCGCCGGGATTGGGCTCGTCGGCGAGAACAATAGTTGTTGGGAGAAAAAGAAGGTAGAGAGAGAAGAGGAGGAATACATGTGATAATACTCCGACGACGGAGGTCTTTGAGGAGAGGAGTTGCGAGGTAAAAGCAGGAGCTCTGCTTTCCGCACCAGAACGGGATGAAAAAATGGGCAACATTCTTAACGATTTCTTCATATTAAATCACCAAATCTGTCCACCTGGCTGTAGTTGTCTATCTCTTTCTTAGAGATCTTTCTCCTACAGCTCTGTTCTATCTTCTACAACTGCTTTTGTTTCTGTCTCGCGCATCAAACGCGGGATAAAAATGTAAGTATTCAACGTATCTGCGACAAAATAATTGTACGGCTATATCAAGACAAACCATTTAATACGTGAATGTCACAATGCGATAAGCTTAATATGTCATTCCATCAAATAGATTGAATACTGTAAGTATACTGAAGAACATTGGAAGAGATTGAAACTCTATTTCTTCACATCTTGGCTATTTGTTGATTTTTTGTCGCTGATAAAGATAAATGATTGATACATATAGTGATAAATCTGTTTCACAAAACCACCACATAAGTTAGAGGAAAAATAGGCTGGGTAGAAAAACGATACGGATAATAAATATGCTGCGAAAACATAATCATGTACAAAGAACAACTATACGAAAGAAGTCTTTACTGCACTCCTAGTAGACCGTAGGAAAATGTACTCAACTCCTACTCCCTGGCGGACAGATGAGGATCATCGATGGGATTGAGCAGATTTCTTATAGAAGAGATGCCGGAGTGCAATGTATGCGAGATTATTCTAATGTCACTCAACAACAATCAAGAGAGAATGTCGCTCCGAGTCGGTGAATATGGGGAAATTTCGATTTCCTGACTTCGTTCACGAACTTCGAATTTCAATTTTCACTGATTGGTAAGAAGAAACCTCATTACTCTCATGGACCACTTCTCGCTCGTAAGAACATGGTGGACAAACTTCACTGATCTAGTACACACGGAGAAAAAATTGTTCTGTATTTGCGACCTCAGAGGCTGTAAGAACAGGGTGGGTGAACGTGTCAATGCTGATCTGTGAAAAAAAATTCGGATTAAAAAATTGAATAAACATCAAAACGACAATTAAAAAATTGAGTCACAGATAAAAAGGCTTTTTTTTTGTGTCCGTGTAGTGTGGGCAACGGTAGTTGTAGTGAAGAAACGTATGACATACCATTGCTGTATGGCTTATTGGCGCTGATTGAAAAATTGAATTAAAAAGTAACATTGAAAAATTGAAGTAGAAGGTGGTCCAGAACTCCCATATTTTTTTGTGTATCACTTTTGCCAATATCCTAAAACTTTAAACTTATCAACGGTCCCACGACTCAGAACGCCATTGATATTTTTAATCCTAGTACGCTGCTCTGAAAAGTAACAGAACCACTCCTCCCACAAAAGCAGTGTAGATCGTGACGCAATGGGTCAACAACTGATGTGCGATCAACATTGCTAGGGTATGCGGGCTTTTATCGCGGAACTTCTTCGACTTATGCGTCTTATGTGCGTCTTTCTCTTTCTCATAAGCTACTTTCATTTCCAGTGGTTCTTCTACCTTCATGTCTACTTGCAGAACTCCACCATCCTTCAAGCTATCCGGAAAATCCGAGCGGGAGGACCGATACGCGGATTGCCCCATATGTTCAAAGCGTGTCGTGTAAGCATAATATGCAGCAGGAATCTTGTAGCTCTCCAGTACGAGACTCACACGGAGAGGAGGTTTGATTTCATTGTTATCAGACGTTTCAGTATTCTCAGTTTTCGAAACTGGAGGAGCTTGGCTCTGTTGATTGTGACTCGAAAAAGATGAAAAACTCGTCTGATGTCCTTTTCGTAGTTTATTCTTCGGGTCATCCGCCTGCTCAATATCTTTCGCAGTTGATGTGGAGTTCGTTTGATTCGCGTTACACAACATCATCATTCTCTCCACAGCGTCTCTGTTGTACGCAAATCTTCGAACGCGATGATATGTATCTCCTCGGAACTGGAGCATCTTCCCCGTCCGTGGTGTAACGACGGCATCGGGCAGTCCCTCACGCATCTTGCGACTGGTCTGGTGCAGATCACCGTTGTCATATTGATAAAGCTCGAGTTCCCCGCCTGTGAATTTCGAAGCCTTTCCTTTTTTTGTCGTGCTTTGGAAATATTCATCGCACTTATTTTGCTCGTCGTCTTGATGCAAAACACCTCCTCTCGACGAAGAAGAAACGCTTCTCTTCCCGTCTTGCTCTTTCATCCTTGTACCGGACAGGGACATCAAATCTTGACCTGCGTCCGCCTTGCAAAATAAATCCCCCCCATCGACAAGTACTTCGTCCACTCTGTATTGATCTTCAGTACAGTTACTGGCTTGATTTTCGCGACCCTTTTCCGTATCTGGACTGCTAGCAGCTGTACTTCTATCCATGCCAAATCCACCTTGAACAACATCATCCGCCTGCACATACAGTACAGTGACGTGATGTGCGAGAAAATTGCGAACAGAATCTATCGCAACTGTATTATCGACGTGCAGACCCACAAGATCGCTGTGGTTGTAGGCTTTGGCGAAGTCTAATGTTGGGAGAACTTTTCCGTCCATCGTGAGGCCGTAGTCTAGCTCTTCTTGCGTTCTTTCCTCACTATGATCTTCACTATTGTTTAATTCAGCGACTGGTGTTTCCGCGATCAAAAGATTCAGCACAAATGCGTTCGGCTGCGTTCGCTTCTTCTTGGAAGCAGAAGATGTTGGAGATGAAGGATTATTGTTCTCATCCATATTATTATGCTCCCTGATAGTTTCAGTTTTCATTTTCTTCTCCTCGCGCTCCTCTTCAAGAGCCACGGCTTTTTCGAAGAATGGACGAAAGATTTGTCTCGCACCCGAAAACGCATCGTCAATTCCGTGTCGATTGAACCGCAACACCATTCCACGAGTATGGCGGAACACGTTGGAATTCAGCCAATTTTTTTCGAGACCTGCGAACGCGGAGTTTATGGTAGGAGTTTTTCCAACAGTGATTTTTTGCGGCTCCTTAAGACTATCTCCCTCAACATTATTCGGAAGATTTTCCCCATCTCCTGCCACTGTTTCCTCTTCTTCTTCTACGAAGATCGTTTTCCGTAGCTCCTCGAAGTACCCATTGTCCAATTCAATGTCTTCGATTATCAGTGGCTGTTTACTCCGACAACTGATAAAGGGTTCTCTGATATAATAGTTCAAAGCGTATTTACACAGGAACATGCAGGAGACGCAAAGAAGATAGAAGGTGCCCACGTATTGGAGTGGGATCTTTTCTGGCCTGGTGGGGGTCGGCATGGCGTCGAGTTTTCGTACTTGGTGCTACTCGTCGCTTGTTTCTAATTTCAATTTGTGACAACAGAAGCAAATGTCGCTATTTTTTCTATGCTTTTAATTTATGTGTCGCTATAATTCAGTATGGGTTGGGAAGCAAAACGAAGAAGCCTGAAGAAACTTGCATTCGTGGATTGCAAATTACGCCAAACTTCTCTAACGTCTCGATTACGTCAAACAAATGTATTATCGTAAATTCACTCCACATCCACTAGTGCTAGAAGCCCTACGACTTTACACTAATCTATGCCATAGACGAAAAATAACGAAGTCAAAACAAAGCAAAAGTATAAAGACAAAGAGGGTTCACAATCATCACAGAGAAGGAAATGTCATCACAGAAGAAGAATCACAGAGTGAGAGTTCAAGGACAGGGCTAAATTTAAAGTCGTAAATTTCGCAATCTCAATAATCTGTCGAAATCGGAATGTAGATTGGCAGACTTACCAGGTCACTATGTGGGTGTAGACGAATGCACAACGCCTAGATTTTTGGGTTCAATTTGGAAAATCAATTAAATAAGGATGCTCAGGACCTTCGGCTTTTAAAACCTGCACAGACAACGCTAACGCTGATCCTCAAAAAACCTGTCAGTTCACATAGGGAAGTCATTGGATTTGCTCTCCTAGACCAGCAAGATGAAAAATCCGAAATACAGAATTCACGCGGCATAAATAATCTACTCAGCATTATCCTTGTTTCTTTGCCAAATCTGCATCGTGTAACAGCAAAATGAATGATCTCGTATCTATTGTACCTACGAAAGTAATCAACGTGCTCTCTCTCGACGAAAAGAACCCAGATCGACGACCATTCACAGTTCCCACTCG
>JACKZZ010020544.1_pt1 | contig 48731 bp, 59 predicted proteins | sample 8027871 | NCBI WGS metagenome assembly JACKZZ01 (sample SAMN15724774, study PRJNA655200) | protist metagenome | isolation source: fluorescence activated cell sorting (FACS) single amplified genomes of... | place: USA: West Boothbay Harbor, Gulf of Maine | collected 2000-07-19
ACTCCAATTGGGTAATTTTAAAAAAAAATATAATATTTATAACAAAATAAAATAACATAAAATGGCAGAAGTATTAATATCACCGGGTGTTTTAGCAAGAGAAAACGACCAATCACAAATAACAGCAGGTCCTATACAAGCAGGAGCTGCAATTATTGGGCCAACTGTAAAAGGCCAAGAAAATATACCTAAATTAATAACTAGTTACTCAGAATATCAAGCTTCTTTTGGTACTACATTTTTAAGTGGATCGAATCAATATACATTTTTTACTTCGATCTCAGCTTATAATTATTTTCAAAATGGAGGTAGTACATTATTAGTAACTAGAGCTACACCTGGAGCATTTTCACCAGCTACATCATCATTAATTAACACGGGATCAGCAGGAAGTACTGTTCCAGCTAATGTTTCTCCTTTTACATTAACTACATTAGCTGATGGTAATATAATGAATAGTACAGGATCAGGTATTTCTACAGGAGCAAATGGTACTTTATCATCAGGATCAACTGATAATTTTAGATGGGAAATAACAAACCCACAAACTTCATCAGGTGTATTTTCATTATTAATCAGACAGGGTAATGATACTGCTACAGCTAAACAAGTAGTAGAAACATTTTCAAATCTATCATTAGATCCTTTAGCTACAAATTATATTTCAAAAGTAATTGGTGATCAAGTACAGCAAGTAGCAGGAACAGGAACTGGAGTTTATTTACAATCATCTGGATCTTTTCCAAATGCTTCAAGATTTATAAGAGTAGGATCTGTTAATGCTCAAACACCAAATTATTTTGATAATGCCGGACAACCTAAGGATATATTTACAGGTTCAATACCTGAAGCTCAAAGTGGAGCATTTGGTGGGGGAATAGGTGATATAACGGGAAGTGGAACACCTTCAAATTTCTACCAAAGAATTAATAATACTGATTCTCAAGGTTTAGTAGGTAGTGATTATTTAACAGCAATTAATTTATTAGCTAATAGAGATGATTTTAGATATAATGTAATTACAGCACCAGGCCTAATATTAGGAAATGCTACTTCCGGAGCAAATTGGACAACAATTCAATCAAATTGTGAAACTAGAGGAGATGCAATATTTGTAGGAGATTTAGTTAATTATAATTCAACATTAACTCAAGTAACATCCGGAGCAGCATCAGTTGATTCTTCATATGTTGCAACATATTGGCCTTGGTTACAAGTAATTGACCCAGATTCAAGAGAATTAGTATGGGTTCCAGCTTCAACAATGATACCAGGAGTTTATGCTTATAATGATAGAGCAGGAGAGCCTTGGTTTGCACCAGCAGGTATTAATAGAGGAGGATTAGGAGTAGTTAATCAAGCAGAAAGAAAATTAACTAATACTAATAGAGATGATTTATATACTGGAAAAGTAAACCCAATAGCAACATTCCCAGGACAAGGAATTGTAGTATTTGGACAGAAAACCCTTCAAACAAAAGCATCAGCTTTAGATAGAGTAAATGTAAGAAGATTATTAATTACACTTAAAAATTATATTTCACAAATCGCTGATACATTAGTATTTGAACAAAATACAGCAGCTACAAGAAATACATTCTTAAGTCAAGTTAACCCATACTTAGAATCAGTACAACAAAGACAAGGTTTATATGCTTTTAAAGTTGTTATGGATAATTCAAATAACACACCAGATGTAATTGATAGAAATGAATTAATTGGTGCTGTTTATTTACAACCAACTAAAACAGCAGAATTTATTTACCTAGATTTCAATATTTTACCAACTGGAGCAACTTTCCCAGCGTAAAAATTAAAAGCAATAATATTTATAACAAAATAAAATAAAACAAAAATGGCAGTATTAGACCCAAACGAAATATTTTTCACAGCTTTTGAACCAAAGGTAGCCAACAGATTTATACTGTATGTTGACGGTATACCGTCGTATATAATTAAAGGAGTCAGTGGCATGGGGTTCGCGCAGGATGAAATAGTATTAAATCATATAAACACCTATAGAAAAGTAAAAGGTAAATTAAGATGGAATGATTTAACAATGGAATTATTTGACCCTATAACACCTTCAGGAGCACAGGCAGTAATGGAATGGACAAGATTACATCATGAATCTGTTACTGGTAGAGATGGTTATTCTGATTTCTATAAAAAAGACTTAACAATTGATGTATTAGGTCCTGTAGGAGATGTAGTTTCTGAATGGATTATTAAAGGTGCATTTATTAAAGATGCTTCATTTGGAGATATGAATTGGGATGATGATACTACTGTAATGAATATTTCATTAACACTTGGAATGGATTATTGTGTGTTAAATTTCTAAAAAAAACAATATATTTTACATTTAAGCTTGGCATACGTCAAGCTTTTTTGTATATTACATATGTATAACAAAATTAAGTTATTAATAAATAAAAATTATGAGCGAAGACTATAAATTTCCTACCGAATCGGTAGATTTACCTTCAAACGGTCTTGTATATTCAAAAGATAATCCCCTTTCAAGTGGAAAGATTGAAATGAAATATATGACTGCTAAAGAAGAAGATATATTAACAAACCAAAATTATATTAAGGATGGATCTGTTCTTGATAGATTACTAAAAGCCTTAATAGTTAGTAAAGAAGTTAATTATGATGATTTAATTGTAGGAGATAAAAATGCTATTATGATAGCAGCTAGAATTTTAGGTTATGGAGCTGATTATAGTTTTAAATATGAAAATGAAGATATAACTGTAGATTTACAAGAATTAACTACTATTCCTTTAGATGAAAGCCAATTAGTAGAAAAAAATGTAAATAAATTTGAATATACTTTACCCCATTCAAATACACCTATTACCTTTAAATTATTATCTAATAGAGATGATAAAGCTGTTAAAGCTGAAGTAAAAGGATTAAGAAAGATTGACAAAAAATCAGCACCTGAATTATCTACAAGACTAAAACATATGTTATTGTCTATAAATGGTGACACAGATAAATCAACAATTAGAAAATTTGTTGATAATTATATGCTAGCCAGAGATTCTAGATCATTTAGAGAATATATAAAAACATTTCAACCTGACATTGATTTGAAATTTAACTATGAGAGTAACGACGGCATTGAAAGGGAAGTCTCCCTTCCAATGACCGTCTCGTTTTTTTGGCCTGACTCCGACTTATAGAGTTGACGTCTTTAAGAGCATCAATAGTATAGTATACTTTGGTGGTGGGGGATATGATTGGCATACAGTATATAATATGCCTATTTGGTTAAGGAGATTTACTATTTATGAAATTAATAGTATTGTAAATAAAAAAGAAGAAGAACAAAAGGCTGCTGCTAATAAAAGGAATAAAGGAAATAATATTGATATGGCTAATCCTATTAAATCTAAAATACCTAAACAAGCATTCGCTCCTCCAAAATCAAAATCACCTCCTACTTATACTACGAAAGCATCAAATAAATAGTTTTTTTTAATATTTATAACAAAATAGTATATGTCTTCAAAGAAGAAATTAGACGATCAAAAAAATCTTAATAAGGAAATTGAAAAAGAAATTTCTTTAGAAGATCAATTAATTCAAATTCTAGCAAAAAGAAAAGGAATTGATAGTGAAGTTTTATCTGATCAACAAGATATAAACAATGTTATTCAAGATCAAGTCAAACAGATGAAGTTTCAAGCTTCTGAAAAAAAGACAATTAGAGATCTAACAAATCAAATAACTAAACTATCACAAGAAGCTTTTGCAGTATCTAAAAATGAATTAGGTCTTACATCTACTAATGTTAAAATAAAAGGAATTCAAGAACAGTTAGATAAAAAAATATTTCTTTTAAATCAACAGCAAAATAAATTACTTAAAGATGGGGGTGAGTTAAATAAAGATATTGCTGATTCAATAGCACAGCAAGTTACAGAAGCTAAAAATTTAAAAAATAATTTAGCTGGGGTAGGAGAAAATTCCAAAAAAATTAGTAGTGGTTTTAGTGTTAAAGCCTTTGCGGGTGTAGCAGATGTTTTTAAATCAATACCGGGATTGAAAAAATTTTCGGGACCATTTGAAGCAGCAGCAGATGCTTCAAGGGGTATGGCAGCTAATATACAAGAAGCAGCTACATCTGGTGGTCACGGCTTAACTAGAGAAAAAATTAAGCAAATGGGCTTAGAAAAAAAGTTAGGAAAATTATCCGGAACTGCAGCAGCTAATAAAATGAAAGGAATGTCTGGTTTTAGTAAAGGTTTAATGTCTGCAAATGCAGGATTTAAAGCCATGGGTCCTATGATTAAAAAAGCACTTGGTCCAATTGGTCTTTTATTAGAACTTGTTGATGCTTTTAAAATGTTGGATAAAGCATCTGGAGATGTAGCTAAAAATTTCGGAGTATCCGTTAAAGAAGGTAGATCATTAGTTGTAGAATCAAATGCAGCTGCAAGAGCAAGTGGAGATTTACTAGTCAGTACAGGAGATGTAGTAGCAGCACAAATATCATTAAATAAGTTAATGGGTACAGCTGTTAAATTCTCAGGAGAATTTGCAGCTGAATTTGCATCTATAAAAGAAAGAACAGGTTTATCTGAGAAAGCTATGGGTAAATTTGCTACTAAAGCTTTATTAGCAGGAACCTCTATTAAAGATCAACTTTTAAAAGTAGAAGCAGTAACACAAGAAATGAATGCTCAAAATGGGATTACATTAAATGGTAAAGAGATTCAAGAAGGATTAGCAAAAATATCAAACGCTAATGCTTTGTCACAAAAAAATAATACTAAAGAACTAACAAAGCAAGTATTTCAAGCTAAACTTTTAGGTTTAGAACAAAGTAAAATAAGTGATATAGCAGGAGGATTATTAGATTTTGAATCATCTATTCAAGCTGAAATGGAGGCTGAATTATTAACTGGTAAGCAACTTAATTTAGAAAAAGCAAGAGAATTTGCCTTAAATAACAATATGGCTGGAGTAGCAGCAGAATTAAGTAAACAAGGTATTACAGCAGCAAAATTTGGAGATATGAATCGTATCCAACAAGAAGCAACAGCAAAAGCTATGAATATGAGCAGAGATGAAATGGGTGATATGTTAATGAATCAAGAAAAACTATCAGCACTTCAAGCAAAATTTGGAGATGACGTAAAATCAATTTCTGATGTTCAAGAACAATATAATCAAGCTTTAAAAGATGGTACTTTAACAGAAGAATTAAAGAAGAAATTTGCTGAAGAAGGATTATTAGCTCAATTTGAATCAGCTACAGCACAAGATAAATTAAATGCTGCAATGGAAAAAATGCAAGATTTATTTGTAGGTCTTGTTACTCCCCTAATGCCTCTTATAGATTCAATAATGAAATTATTAGATCCTGTATTTGCAATTTTAGATCCTATATTTAAATTAATTGGTGTGTTAGTAGATCTGCTTACAACAATATTAATGCCTGCAATAAATGGTATAGTAACGGTGTTTAGTGGACTTGAAAAAATAATAACATCAGCAATAAATTTAGACTTTTCAGGGATGTTAGATGGATTAAAAGCTGTAGGAAAAGGATTTATTGATTTTATATTATGGCCTCTTGATGGTATAATAAACCTAGCAAATAAAATTCCAGGAGTAAATATTCCTTCAGCATCTGGTACTCTTCAAGAAGTAATTGGATTAAAAGAAGGAGGTATTGTAACTAAACCTACTATGGCTATGATTGGTGAGGGAGGTGAATCTGAAGCTGTTATACCTTTAAGTAAAATGGGAGATATAGGGGGCAATAGTAATAAGGAAGTTGTTTATCTATTAAAAGAATTAATAGCAGTAGTTAAAGAAGGAGGAGATGTGTTTATGGATGGTAATAAAGTAGGAAAATCTTTAGCACTTACAACTTCCAATATAGGATAATATTTATAATAAATCAATAATTAACAAAAACAAATTAAAATGCCAGATATAAAACAACAATTTGAAACAAATGGTTCAACTTTAGCTGTACCTGTTTCTCCGAATTCAAGTCCATCAACACCTGATAATGTAAGTATTGTAGGTAATTCATTATTACATAATGAATATTCTAATGTTGGCACACCAGAAACTGCAACACCAGCTTATACTAATTTTGGAGCATCAGCAATAGCTTATTCAACACCATCTACGTCACAATTAGGTGAACAAGCTTTTGGTCAACAAGAACCATCAAATAGATATGCAAATAACATACCAGCTGGAGCTGTAGGAGGAGTATAAACATTTAAACTATGTCTACTACACTTACACCTGAATCTAGGGGTCGTCTAATTAATTTAAAAACAAACTTAAAAAGCTTACAGTTTGGTGGGGACAGACCAGCTTCAGGAACAAGTAATCAACCTTATATAGTAAAAGAAATACCTAGTGGAACTGGATATTTAAGAGATGGAATGCCTCTTCAATCTGGTCCTGATTTTATATTAAGAGATGGTTTTTTAGCTCCACTTAAAGCTCTTACAGATTTAAGTAGGTTAGTTAAAATGTTTACCGATACTAAATCTCCTAGAGGTATATTTTTTACTTTAAAAGAAAATTTATTATCAAAAGCAAGTGTAAAAACGCAATCATCCTTTGGGTTAGGTTATTTTGGGGGAGCTATGAATCAAGGGGCTTATTTACCTATTGGTACTTTACTTGATGCTGGTTTAGGTTGGGCCGGTATTCATTTAAATAAAAACGGTATAAATCCTGTAGGTTCATTAGGTGGACCTGCGGGTGCAAATAGAAACGCTAGAGGAGGAGCAGGTGCATTAAATCCTTATTCTGTAGTAGTACAAAATTCTCAAACCAAAATAGAAAATAGATTAGTTGATTTTGAAAGTAAAATATCTAGGGGAAAAAGTGGTAAATATGGAAGTAATACCGCTAGTCCCTTAGGACAAGCCATAGAATCTATAACATCGGGTATTGCTAATTTTAAGGTAAACCCCGAGGCAACTTCAGAAAATCCTGATACTCCCATATTATATTCATATAGTGGTGGACCTGGTTCTATATTAGGTATTGGGAAAACTAATATATTTAAACATAGACCAACTTATAATGCTATAAGAAATTATAAAAATTTAGCCAATGATAAATCTAGATATAATGGGGTACAACCTTCAGGTATTTCTACTTTATTATATGGTGATAGCTTTAGACTATATTCTGATACAGAATTAACAACTCGTAGAGGATTATATCCTAGAAGTTTTATGAATTTTGTTATTAATTCTACAGAAAATGAATTTGATGAGGAATTAGGAGATGTTGTATCTAGAATTATCCATAAAGCTCCCGATTATACTAAGAAAAACAAAGCATTAAGAACAAATTTAGGAGACCCAGGACAACATATTACTTATGCTGTAAACCCAGAGGGTGATAAAGTTAGAAATGTATTTAATTATTCTATACCTGCCCCTCAAATGGAGGCTTTAGATAAAATTACAGCTTTAAAAATATATGAAGCAGAAAATGCAAATGCAGATTTACCCATTAATGATTTAGTTCAATTTAGAATTGCAGTTGTTAATAATGGAACAACTGAGGGAAGAAATTCACAATATTTACATTTTAGAGCATATATAAATGGTTTTACAGATAGTTATGGTGCTACGTGGAATGATGTCCAATATGTAGGTAGAGGTAATAAATTTAAAAGTTATGGAGGATTTTCTAGAGACATTACTATGGGTTTTACAGTATTTGCTGCATCAAAAGCTGAATTAATACCTATGTTTACCAAATTAAATTATTTAGCATCATCATTAGCTCCTGATTATACAAGTGCTGGATTTATGAGAGGAAATATGGTAAGAATGACTGTAGGAGGTTATTTACATGAAGTACCAGGAGTATTAACTTCATTAACTTATACTATACCTGATGATTCTACTTGGGAAATAGCAATAGATACTGAAGGTAATCCAGATTCTTCAGTTAAAGAATTACCACATAGAATAGAGTGTAGCTTAGCGTTTACTCCAGTAGAAGATTTCTTACCTTCACGACAAAAATTAACCTATGAAGGAACAGGTAAAAATAAAAAATTAACCGTAATAGGTGAACAAAGATTTATAAGTTTAGCAGATAATGATGGTAATAATTATGATGGAGATACAGGTTATAATTCTTATGAACAAATAAATAAAAATAGTACTGATGAATAGATATGCTGAAAATCGATTTTTAAGAACTCCTCCTAATATAGGAAAAAATGTTGGGATAGAATATAAAAATATAAGCAAATACCCTACAGTTCCATTATTACCAAGTGATATATATGCTATAACAGAATTTGGGGATAGATTTGAAAGTTTAGCATTTCAATTTTATGGAGATGTATCTTTATGGTGGATAATAGCAATAACTAACCCAGATACTGTTAATTTTTCATCCCTATTTTTACCAATAGGAACACAAATTAGAATACCTCAAGAAATATCACCTATAATTGATGGGTATAATTCAATAAATAGATAAAGTTATGGCTAATATTATAGGGAAACCTTTCTCGCAATTTGTAACAGCTCAAATACAACAAAGACAAACTATTTTGGGACAAACAAAAAACTATAGTGCTGATGATTTAAAATACATTACAGGAAAAACTCCATGGTTAAGATTAGCAAGTTCAGTTAATTTAACCGGTAAAAGAATAACTAGAACAGCTGCAGATGGGTCACAAACATCAGCATTAGATGATAGTGTTTTAAGTAAATTAATAAGGGCAGGGGTAGATAAAAATTTAATTACAGGTAATCGATTAGCAAAAAATTTTATTCTTCAAGGAGGTTCTATATCTTTAAGTAATAATCAAAATAATGAATATGCCGGAACAGAATCTACTAATGCTAATTCTAATGCAAGTTTATTTAAACTTCAAAAAGGATTAAATTATGGTGAGGGCAATATATTTGAAGGAGCATATGGTTGGGGAGGGGTTTCAGAAAGAGGTTATGTACCTATGCCAGGAATTGAAAATGCTAGTACTACCTATTATAATAATGGAGCTTTAAGTAAAACAACAGTTACTATAAAATGTTTTAGTAAAGCCCAATTTCAATTATTAGATGTTTTATATCTAAGACCTGGATATTCTCTTTTATTAGAATTTGGATGGTCAGCTTATATGACTAATATAGGTTCATTAGAAACTTTTCCAGGGTTTAAAACCCAACCCTTAGATTTTTTATTAGATCCTGAAAGTTTTGATGGAGTTCAAAATCAATTTTTTATGTATGATTTAATACAAAAAGAAAGAAAAAGATATGCAGGTAATTATGAAGGAGTTTATGGTAAAATAACTAATTTTAAATGGAACTTTGGTTCAGATGGATCCTATACTTGTACTGTAGATATTATAGGAATGGGTTCAGTTATTGAATCTTTAAAGCTAAATGTAACTGATCCTGAAAGAGGTGGATCTAATAAAAGCAAATCCCAAGCCCCAGAACCTATAGATACAGAAAATGAATACTTAGAGGTAATTTTTGGAACAAGAATAGGAAGAAAAATAGCTAATGGAAGATGGCCAAAATTTGCAGATTCAAATGATAAAGAAGGTTTAGTAGAAGCTAGTAAACAACCAGGAGGTTCTTATGCTCTAACTGAAGATGCCTCGGTAGAGGATATAAAATCCTATGCTAAAGTATTATATGATAATTATGTTGAAGAACAACAAAATGAAAATGATATAAATGAGAAAAATGCTGATAGTAATCCATTATTATCAAATAAAGATGAAACAGCTTTAAATAGAATTTTCTTTAAAATTTATCAAAATTTTGTAAATAAAGGTACAACTGCAATAGGATACACAAATGCTTTTGGTATTAAAAGAGGAAGTTTTCTTTTACATTCAACATTTAATGGGGAACAATCCAGTGGTGGAGGCGATAAAGTTATGCAAAGTGTTTGGATAAAATTTGGGGTTTTATTAAAAATAATAGAAAGAAGATGTAATTTATTTTCAAAAAAGGGAGGTAGTAAAGGAACACCAACAATTCAATTTGATTTTAATTATGGAAAGTTAGACACAGATCAAAACTATATGTTAATAATTCCTCCTAATCTATCAGCAAATCCTCAAAAATGTATAGTTCCTTGGACTAAAATGTCTATACCTGGAATTTTACAATTTAAGGGTACTATAGATGGAGATATTCCTACTACAGAAGAAAATTCATCACAAGGTTGGACTGGTAAATCATTAAATGAATGGTTACAAATGAGTGATTTTTTAGTAGAAGATAATCCTTATGTTGGGAGATTAGGTAATATGTTAGTAAATTTAAGATTTTGTGCAGCATCCCTAGAAACAGCTCCAAGAGATGATGATGGAGCTATATCAGTTTTAGGTTATGTTCAAACTATATTAGAGGGTATAAGTGAATCTATGGGTAGTATTAATAAATTTAAAGTTACAGTTGATGAAAATGATGGTTTAGTAAAAATAATAGATGAAGCTCCAAAACCAGGACTTGTAAAAAATCCAGAAGAGCAATTTGCTAAATTTAATATTTTTGGTATGAAAACACCACTTGAAAAAGGACAAAATGCAGATGACATTGGGGTTACATCAAAACAAGCATCTTTTATAACAAACCTTTCACTAAATGCTGAAATACCAAAAAACTTTGCTACTATGTTAGCAATTGGAGCCCAAGCATCAGGAAATAACCTTCAAGGTAATTCAACATCTTTTTCAAATTATAATAAAGGATTAATAGATAGAATTATACCTGAAAAAATAGATTATGTTGAATTAAAAGATAAATCAAAAGATAGTGCTGTTGTAGGTACTCATCCTGTAAAAATGGCTAGAGATATAAAAATAGAAAAATTATATTTCAAATCTACTAATGATAAAATATCACCTTTTGATGCTGTATATACAAGAAACGGAAGTTTAAGTGGAAATTTAAAATATTTTGATTTTTCACCTAATGTAACAGGAGATTTTACCGAAAATTATACATCTTATCTTAAATTAGCACAAGGAATATTAACCGATGATAATAAGGTTCCCCAACCTTTTTTCCTTCCTTTTAATTTAAGTTTAGAAATGGAAGGTCTTTCGGGGATGAAATTATTTGAAAAGTTTAGAATAACTGATGATATTTTACCCCCTTCATATAATAAAGATACTGTTGATATTATAATTAAGGGTATTAATCATAATGTAACTATTAATGGGTGGACAACAACACTTAATACTTTATCTGTACCTAGAATGAAAGATGAAACAATAGAATTTAATGAGGTAGTTGAAAATGATGAAGAAGAACTAAACGAAACTCAGGAAAAGGTAAAAGAAGCAAATGAAGAAAAACCAGAAACAGGCCCAGAGGAGGAGAAAATCCTAAGATTAAGATTAACTAGATTATCTGATGATGGTTATCAAACCTTTGGAATGATGGAAGTATTAGATCCAAATGGAAATTTATTATATGCCTTAGCAACAGTTGAATTACCTTGGAATGATAATAAATCAGGAGATAGTTGTGTACCTTTAGGTACATATGATTTAGCTTACAGATTCTCTCCAAAACATAAGGATTGTTTTATTATTGTTGATGAAGGAACGAAACAAACCGGGAATAAAAATGAACCTTATAAAAAAGGATTAGGGATATATAAAGCACCTCAAAACAAAGCACCTAGAGGTTATGTTTTAATACATAAAGCTACAGCAGCTAAATATAATAATGGAAAAAATATTTTAGAAGGTTGTATAGCCCCAGGTCTTCATTTTAACACTAATCAAAATATTGATAGTACCGGTAAACCCGATAGTAATGGTAATCCTAGAGGATTAGGTCCTCAACATGGTACTCCAAATGGCTCAAAATCAGGAATAGATACTAAAGCAGCTGTAGCTCAACTACTTGGAACATTAAAGGAAACTGGTTTAAATCCTGGATTTAAAATGGAAATAAGAGCTTTAGATGAAGATAATGGTAAACCCTTTACTGATTGGTTTTATGATGATGAACCCCAAGAATTTATAACAGCAATTGAAGCTAAAACAGGAGCAAAATATACTTATTTAACATAGTAATGGCCTATATACCTAAATCACAAATAAAAGCAAATCAATTCACCCCAGGGAATGAATGGTTTTATATTAAAGATAATTCGGAATATACTGGTTTTTACTATTTATTATCTAATGGAAGAGCTTTTACAGGTAAAGACCAAAATTCCCCACCAAATGATGAAATTGTTCAACAAACATTTATTGCTCCTATTCCTGAGGTTAAAAATTATGAAACAGATGATGGTGGTAATTTAATTGAATATGTAGAGAATTATGATGGGTTTACTTATGGAAATCAAACCCAAAATGGTGAAGATATTAGATACTATTCAATTTTAAAAGATACAGACTATAGTTTATATAGGGCATCTCCTATTTATAACCCTGTTGTACCAACTCTTGAAGATTATGAAAAGGGAGTATTTACTAGATATTTTACCTGTAAAATTAATCAATTAGAATATTTAGAAGTTTCTAAATTAACTTATAATAATATTAATGATAGAAATGGAGCATGGGCTTGGGAAGATTATATACCTTTTACTATAAATTGGTATATAATGGGAGATATTGATAGAGTTTTTAAAAATAATAATGGAGGAATATTTTTAGCTGAAAAAGAAATTAAAAGAAAAGGACTTAAAGAGTATTTAGGAAATAAAAATTTACAATATTTTAAATATGAAGAAAAAACAAATCTAAGTACTATGGGGGGAGAATTAATTACACCTGGGGGTCAAGATTATATAGGTTCTTATCATATACACCCTGTACAAGGTCCTATGGAAGGGGCAACTCACAGACTATTACCTCATAGAAAATTATTTTATAAAAGATTTTATGAAACAACTGTTATTGATGATTTAAATCAAAGTGGAACTATTATGCTTGATGAAGTTCAAAATATAGAATATCAAGCTAGTTTACTAACAAATCCTGAATTTGATTCTTTATCAAAAGAAGATTCATCTATTACTCAAAATACAACATTTAATACTAATTCTTCTGTTGGGGGTGGATATTAGATAAAATTTTCATATATTGTAAACAAAAAGTTATGTTTTGGTTAGTTGAAAGTAAAGTTCAATTTGAACAATTTTTAAATGCTAATTGGAAAGAAGTTTTTATAGAAATCATTCCAAGTAGTTATTTAATACATCCTGTTCAAAATAATATTTGTGCGTTGTATATTAGACCGTTAGAATCAACTAAAGGTTTTATTGTGCCACTCCACCATAGTGAAACTTTAAATGTAGATATAACGGATATAAACACAATGTTACATAAATTTGATAACATATATGTACGAGATAAAAAAGAATTTTTACATTATTTACCTATAAAAGGTCTCTTTGACATTAACCAACAAAATCCTCCATATATACCAGAACTACTACAAACCCATCACATATTTAATAAAAGATTTCCTAATAAAAAAGATATAAATAAAATTGTACCTATAGTAAAACATTATGAATATTGTGAGGAAATATATAATAATCTTAAAGATAAAATAAATGAACCAATCAATGAATTCTACAATAATAAATCTTCAATGGTGTTCAACGCCATCGAACGAAATGGTATACGAATTAATAGAGAAAAATTTGAATCGCATTTTCATCCTATCGATGGAGAATATGTTTACACACAATACAACTTTAAAACCCTTACAGGAAGACCAAGCAATAAATTTAAAGGAGTAAATTATGCGGCACTTAATAAAGAAAATAATAGTAGAGAAAGTTTTATTCCCCGTAATAATAGTTTTGTTGAGTTTGATATTGGTGCTTACCACCCTACTTTGTTGGCTAAGTTGGTGGATTATGATTTTGGTAGTGAGGATATTCATACTGCCTTTGCGAAAATGTATGGCGTTGAGTATAAAAAAGCAAAAGAATTAACATTTAAACAACTATATGGAGGGGTATTTGATCAATATAAAGATTTAGAATTTTTTAAAAAAGTACAAGTATATACTGATAATTTATGGGAAGAGTTTAACGAAAAAGGCTGGATTGAGTGTCCTATTTCAAAACATCGATTTGTAAAAGAAAAATTAAATGAGATGAAACCCCAAAAATTATTAAATTATGTACTACAAAACTTGGAGACCGCAATGAATGTTCATATATTGTGGGAAATAATTAAGTTATTACAAAATAAAAAAACAAAATTAGTTTTATACACTTATGATTCATTTTTATTTGATGTTAATATGGAAGAGAAGAATATTTTGGGTGAAATAAAAAATTTGTTTATTAAACATAAACTACAAATAAAAACGTGCAATGGAATCAACTACAATTTTAAATAAAACCCCTAATATGTATATGGTGGACGACTTTTCGGACATTACTAATCAAAATTTAGGAGATTTGAATAATAAACTATTTTGTACATTTACAACTCTAGAAAATTTAGAATTGCTTTTAAGTACTATTACAGATAAATATAATATTATGTATAATAAAATATTTGTTTTGTATATTAAATCAAATGATGAGTATGTATGCACTTATAATATTGACCAAGGTAATGTATCAGATTTACCTGAAAATACAATTTTAGTACATAGAAAAAAAGAAACTAATACACTTTATACCATTAATGCTTTAAATGAATTAATAAAGAAATTAAATGGTGGTGTAGTTGATACTAAATTCCCTATTACTTGGGAACACTACAAAAATTCAGTATTATTAACTCAACATGATGAGTTAAAACAATTAAAAACAAAAATTCATAAAATAATTGAACTATAGTTTGGTTGTTTTAGAAATCAGTCGTATATTAACCCCAGTTATAAATAAAAAAAATAAGTTATTATGGATTTAAACCAAATCAAATCGAAGTTAGAGGCACTTCAAACACAAACAAACTCAAATAAAGGAGGAGGAAAAACATTATTTTGGAAACCTTCTGTAGGTAAACAACAAATTAGAATTGTTCCTAATAAGTATAATAAATCTTTTCCATTTACTGAAATGATGTTTTACTATGGAATTGGGAGTAGAGTAATGCCTTCACCATTAAATTGGGGAGAAAAAGACCCAATTCAAGAATTTACAAAACAATTACGTGCTAGTGGAGATAAAGAAAATTGGTATTTAGCTAAAAAATTAGATGCTAAAACTCGCATATTTGCTCCTGTTATAGTAAGAGGTGAGGAAGATGAAGGAGTTAAATTATGGCAATTTGGTAAAGAAGTTTATCAAGCATTTTTAAATTTAGCATCAGATGATGAGATTGGAGATTATACTGAACCATCAAATGGTAGAGATATTAAGTTAACTACAGTAGGTCCTGAAGTAACAGGAACTCCTTACAACAAAACAACAATCTCTCCATCAATGAAAGTATCTCCTATTAGTGATAATACTAGTGTAGTTCAAAGATCTTTAGATACTCAACCTAACCCAATGGAAGTATTTAAAAGGCTTACTTTTGATGAAGTAAAAGCAAATTTACAATCATTCCTACAGCCTGAGGGAGAAGAAGGTGAAATCTCATCTGAACCAGCTGTAGCATTTGATGGTGATAAGAAAAATAATTATTCACTTGAAGGTAAAGATACTACTTCAAAATCTGAAAAATTTGATTCTTTATTTGATAGTAAAGATAGTAAATCTGATGATTTACCATTTTAAATATGTCAAAAAGAAAATCACTTACGGAGGCTGCCTCCAAAGAACTTAAATCTAAATTTGATTTAAATGCCTTTAAAGATAAAAAAGGATTAAAGCAGAATGTTAAGTTTAAAGATCAGGAATGGATTCCCCTATCTTCAGCATTTCAAGATGTTACTTCAATCCCTGGTATTCCTATGGGACATATTGTACTTTTAAGAGGACACTCTGATACTGGTAAAACAACAGCACTTTTAGAAGCTGCTGTATCTGCCCAAAAACGAGGTATAATGCCTGTATTTATTATTACAGAAATGAAATGGTCTTGGGATCATGCTAAAATGATGGGTATGGAAGTAAATGAAGTTGTTGATAAGAAAACAGGTGAAATTACTAATTATGATGGTAATTTTATTTATGTTGATAGAGAAACTATTAATTCTATTGAAGATGTAGCCGGATTTATTTTAGATTTAATGGATGAACAAAAGAAAGGTAATTTACCTTATGATTTATTATTCCTATGGGATTCAATTGGGTCTGTACCTTGTGAAATGTCAATTAAATCAAATAAAAATAATAATGAATGGAATGCAGGTGCTATGTCAACTCAATTTGGTAATAGCGTAAATCAACGTATTACATTGTCACGTAAGGAATCCTCTCCATATACCAATACACTTGTATGTATTAATAAAGTTTGGACGTTAAAAGCGGAATCTCCTATGGGGCAGCCTAAATTAATGAATAAAGGTGGTTATGCAATGTGGTTTGATTCTACATTTGTAGTTACATTTGGTAATGTTATGTCAGCTGGAACTTCTAAGATTAAAGCTATTAAAGATGGTAAACAAGTTGAATTTGCTAAACGAGTAAATATTCAAATTGATAAAAATCATATTAATGGTGTTACTACTAGAGGTAAAATTGTAATGACTCCTCATGGTTTTATTAATGATAATGACAGAGAATTAAAAGGTTATAAAGATGCAAGAAAAGATGATTGGGCTGCTATATTAGGGGGTGGCGATTTTAGAGTAGTTGAAGAAGACCAAGCATACACCGATATAACATCCTTCGGAGAAGAACCACAATAAACTTTGATACCCGGAATATCTTTCGTATATTCCGGGCATAAAACTAACATATGAAACAGAAAGAACTATTTAAGCTTCTGGATAATATCCATGAGCAAGGCCCCCAAACTGAGACTCACGAAAGAATACTATTTATAGATGGTTTAAATTTATTCTTTAGAAATTTTGCAGTATTAAATATGGTAAATCCCTTAGGAATCCATGTCGGGGGATTAGGTGGTTTTTTCCGTTCTTTAGGTGCTATGATTCGTCAAATGAACCCAACTCAAGTTTATGTAGTATTTGATGGGGCCGGATCTGCTAATAATAGAAAAAATATTATGCCTGAATATAAATCAGGTAGAGATTTACAACGCATTACTAATTGGGACGCCTTTGATGATAAAGATGATGAGGATGATGCTAAAGTAGACCAAATGGTCAGAATAATCCAATATTTAAAAACACTACCCGTTAAAACTTTAAGTATACCTAAAGTTGAAGCTGATGATGTTATTGCATATTTAAGTAAATCTGTTATTACCCACCCTAAAGATAAATCTTTTATAGTATCTTCTGATAAAGATTTTTTACAATTAGTTAGTGAAAACGTTATTGTATATCGTCCTATGGAAAAAGAATACTATACACCTAAAACAGTAATAGACAAGTATAAAATATCTCCTCATAATTTTATACTACACAAAACATTATTAGGTGATAATTCTGATAAAATTAAAGGTGTTAAGGGATTGGGTGAAAAAGGATTATTAAAAAAATTTCCTGAATTAATAGAAAAGAATCTAGATTGGAATGATATATTAGATATTTGTGAAAATAAAATGTCAGATCATGCTGTATATGCAAGAATAATTCATGGTCAAAGTGATTTAGAAAAAAATTATAAAATAATGGATTTAAGTAATCCTATGTTAAGTAAAGAAGATAAAGAATGGTTAGATGAGGTTGTATCCTCAAAAGATCTTTCGTATTATCCGGACCAATTCGTATCCATGTATAATGAAGACCAAATAGGTGGTTTAATTAGAAATGTTGAGTTTTGGGTAAAAGATTGTTTCCAAAATTTGGTTTCAAAAGATTAGTTTTAAAATAAATAGTTATATGACACTTACAAACTTAAATTCATATGGAACTGGATTCCAAATTAAAGTAATCTCTTCATTATTAACTCATAAAGAATTTTTAGTTAATATAAATGATATGTTAAGTGAAGAATATTTTGATAATCAAGCTCACAAATGGATTATTAAAGAGGTATTAAGATATTATGATAAATATCATACTACACCTTCTATGGAAATATTAGCTGTTGAGTTGCAAAAGTGTGGTAATGAAATTCTTCAAATATCTATAAAAGAACAACTTAAAGAAGCATATAAAACATCTAATGATGATTTACAATATATTCAGGAAGAATTTACTGGATTTTGTAAAAACCAACAGTTAAAAGGAGCATTACTACAAAGTGTAGATTTATTAAAAGGAGGAGATTATGAATCTATTCGTCATTTAATAAATAATGCTATTAAAGCAGGACAAGATAAAAATATAGGACATGAATATGCTAAAGATATTGAATCAAGATATAGAGAAGATAGTAGAGTTACAATTAAAACCCCTTGGGATAAGGTTAATCAATTACTTCAAGGGGGTCTCGGAAATGGAGATTTTGGTCTTATATTTGGTAATCCAGGAGGTGGTAAATCTTGGTCGTTAGTAGCTTTAGGAGGACATGCTGTTAAGTTAGGATATAATGTTATACATTATACTTTAGAATTAGGAGAACAATATGTAGGTAGAAGATATGATGCTTATTTTTCTAAAATTGGAGTAGATAAGATCCAAAAACATAAAGATAAAATAGAAAATTTAATAGGAGATATAAAAGGAAATTTAATTATTAAAGAATTTCCTACAGGAAAAGCAACAATGTCTACTATAGAATCACACATTCAAAAAGTAAAAGATACAGGAATAGAACCAGATTTAATCATAATTGATTATGTAGATCTTCTTTCATCAAAAAGAAAAACAGTTGATAGAAAAGGAGAGATTGATGATATTTATACTAGTACAAAAGGATTAGCTCGTGAACTAGATATACCCGTTTGGAGTGTTTCTCAGGTAAATAGAGCTGGTGCTAAAGATAATATTGTAGAGGGAGATAAAGCAGCTGGTTCATATGATAAGATTATGATAACAGATGTTTGTATTTCTCTTTCTAGACAACGGAAAGATAAAGTTGAAGGGACTGGAAGGTTCCATATAATGAAAAATAGATATGGAATGGATGGATTAACTTTTGGTGTTAAAGCTGATACCTCAACAGGTCATTTTGAGGTATCTAATGAACTTTATCATGAAGGTGAAGAGGATTATGATAACACACCATCTCCTAAAACTAATAGTTTTAGTGGGATTGATAAATTTGATAGATCTGAGTTGCAAAAGAAGTTTTTTGAATTAAATACATAATAAATAATAAAATAAATAATAAAAATGAATATTACGCAGGAAATCCTATCAGATATCGTAGTTTACAACAAATACGCAAAATATATACCTCAAAAACAAAGAAGAGAAACTTGGGAAGAATTAGTTACTAGAAATAAGGAAATGCATCAAGAAAAATTTCCTATGTTAAAGGAAGAAATTGAGGATGTATATAAGTTAGTATATAATAAAAAGGTTTTACCTTCAATGCGTAGTTTACAATTTGCTGGGAAACCAATTGCTATAAATAATGCAAGAATATTTAATTGTTCATTTTTACCAATTGATGATTTTAGAGCATTTAGTGAAACAATGTTCTTACTATTATCGGGGTGTGGGGTTGGTTTTTCAGTCCAACAGCACCATATTGAAAAATTACCTGAAATTCATAAAGCAACTAAAGAAAAAAGATTTTTAATTGGGGATTCAATTGAAGGATGGGCTGATGCTGTGAGAGCAATTATGAAGGCTTACTTAGGTAAAACTAAAACAATGCCTGTATTTGATTATAGAGATATTAGACCAAAAGGAGCAGAATTAATTACTGTAGGGGGCAAAGCACCAGGTCCTGAACCATTAAAAGAATGTTTATTTCAAATTCAAAAAGTATTAGATAGAAAAAAAGATGGAGAACAATTATCATCTATTGAGGCACATGATATTATTTGTCATATTGCTGATGCAGTATTATCTGGTGGTATTCGAAGAGCAGCATTAATTTCTTTATTTGATTTACATGATAATGAAATGTTAACTTCAAAACATGGTGCTTGGTGGGAATTAAATCCACAAAGAGGTAGAGCTAATAACTCAGCAGTAGTTATTCGTCATAAAGTTAGAAAAAAAGATTTTTTAGGTCTATGGGGGAAAATTGTAGCTAGTAATTCAGGTGAACCTGGAGTATATTTTTCAAATGATAAAGATTGGGGAACAAATCCCTGTTGTGAAATTGCTTTAAGACCATTTCAATTTTGTAATTTAACAGAAGTTAATGTATCTAATGTAGAATCACAAGAAGATTTAAACGAAAGAGTTAAAGCTGGTGCCTTTTTAGGAACTTTACAAGCAGCATATACTGATTTTCATTATCTTAGAGATATTTGGAAAAAAACAACTGAAAAAGATGCACTTGCTGGGGTAGGAATGACAGGGATTGCAAGTGGTGTTATTTTAGATTTTGACTTAGAGGAAGCAGCTGAACATGCTAAAAATACAAATTTAGAAATTTCAAAAATATTAGGAATTAAAAAAGCAGCTCGTGTAACAACTGTTAAACCTTCAGGAACTAGCTCATTAGTATTAGGAACTTCATCAGGTATCCATGCTTGGCATAATGATTTTTATGTAAGACGTATGAGATTAGGTAAAAATGAAGCAATTTACAAATATCTTTCTGTAAACCATCCTGAATTAGTAGAAGATGATTTTTTCAAACCAGATTTACAAGCAGTAGTTTCTGTTCCTCAAAAATCTCCAGAAGGAGCAATTTACAGAACAGAAAGTGCTATGGATTTATTAGAAAGAACTAAAAAATTCAATATGGAGTGGGTAAAAGGAGGACATAGAAAAGGATCTAATACTAATAATGTATCAGCTACAATTTCAGTAAAACAAGAAGAATGGGATACAGTTGGAGAGTGGATGTGGAAAAATAAAAATACATTTAATGGGCTAGCTGTTTTACCTTATGATAATGGTTCATATACCCAAGCACCTTTTGAAGATATAACAAAAGAAAAATTTTTAGAAATGGAAAGTCATTTAAATAATATTGATTTAACACAAATAGTTGAAATGACTGATGAAACAGACTTAAAAGATCAAGCAGCTTGTGCTGGAGGTGCTTGTGAGATAGTATAGTATACTATTTCATACTATTCTGTATACTTCTAGTTAGTTTTTATATATTTATTATAAAATATTTGTATGAAAAAAATAATTCAATTTTGGAATTGGTTGTTAGGAAAGACAACTATAGACGAAAAGGCAATTAAAATTATAAAAAAAGTTAAAAAAAGGGGTAGACCTAAAAAAAAATAAAATGAAAAAAATATTATTATTTATTTTTCTTTTTATTACTTTTAACTCTTATAGTCAAGATTTAAAAAAAATATTTAAATTTGCTACATTTTACACAGCAGCAAATGGGGGAACATCTATTTCTGACTTAGATGTATATTCTGTTACTGATGGTTTACAAACAACTACAATTGAAACTCCATTTGATTATTCATTAACTGCAGGTATTAGAAAAATAGCTAGATTTGGTTATGAAAATCGTGCAAATACATTTTATGATGGAACTGAAAAATCATTTTCAGATGCTGCTACAGTAGGTAAAGTAAAAGGATTTGAATTTTTATTTGAAGTTGATTATACAAGACAACAAGGTGAAAATTATTTAGATCAACATCATTTTTTAAGATATATTTCAGATGATGGTTGTGGTAAAATTTGGTGTCCTACTCATTATATGGTTAAAGTAGAATACTTAGAAGATGGATTTGCAGATATTAGATATTTTGAAGCATCTGAACGCTATAGATATAAAGCTAATACTAAATTATCTTTTAATATAGGTGCAGTACAGCGTTTATCTGAACCTTATGGTTATGATCCTTTAGAAGAATGGAGGTTATCAAATGGAAATTTACACTATACATTTTTAGCATTAGAAGAAGGTTATACTACTATATTTGATGGACAAGGTAATGTAGAATATTTTAATCCATTAGGAAACTCTGTTGCAACTTCAACTGAAGTATGGGAAGCAGTTGCTATACCAGAAATGTTATTAAATTATACAGAGAAAAAAAGAAATCAATTAGATAATACTATACAACATTCATTAATAATAGGATTTGATTATTATCACTATACAAAAACATTTTGGTTACATTCATGGGGAAATTTAATGCCCTATCATTTAGATCAAGGTGGAGAATTTTCATATCATAAATATAATAAAGGTCAATGGTATGATTATTCAGGAGGATTAATATTAGGGTATAAATTTGATAAACACTTAGGAGTATTTGCTGAGGGTAAATATAACAAATATTGGAATAGAGAATGGCATGATTTTTCTATTGGGATGAATTATGTAATATTTTAAATGAATTATGAACCTTTAAGTAAAAAAATATTATTAGAGAGGGGATATTGTTGCAAAAATGGTTGCAAAAATTGTCCATATAAAACAAAACATAAAGATGGCAAAAGAAATAAATGAAGATACAACTTTAAAATTAAGTATAAAAAGCTTAGGAGGAATAGCAGTATTAATATTTACATTAGTTAGTATGTGGTTTGTATTACAAGCTGATATAGCTGAAGCAAAAGAATTACCAAGTCCCCTACCACCTGATGTAACTAGAATGGAATATGATATGAAAGATCAATTAATCCGTCAAACTATTATGTCAACCCAAGAAGATATACAAGAATTAAAAGAACGTTTAATAAGAATGGAGGATAAGCTTGATAAACTAAGATAACTAATTATGAAAAAAATATTTTTACTAGTAGTATTTTTACTCTTTTCTCTTATAGTAAAATCTCAAGTAATACCAAGTGAAGGATTAATTATAGCTGAATTTAATGCTCCTTTTTCAGGAACCCAATGTGAATATCTAGATAAATTAACTGATTGTGATTTAGCAAAAATAGATATTTCCACCCAACCAAAATTACAAGCAAAACATAAAATAGTAGTTGTACCTACTATAATTGTATTTTATGATGGAGAAGAAGTAGCAAGATTTCAAGCTAATATTATGATGAAATTAGAAGCTACTAGAGAAGAAGTACAAGATAAGATTGATGAAACTATAATGTCAAACTTTTAACAAAAAAATTAAATGAAAAAATTATTATTTATATTATTACTATTACCAAATCTTTTATTTTCTCAAACAGATAGTTGGGTTAGATTTCAAGTACAATTTGATTTTTATGCTCCAACGGAATCAAACTTCTTTATGATTAGTGATAGTACATTAGATTCTACATTCTTCTATCAACCAACCCAACAATACGAATACCTTGATACAATTATTAATTTAATATCTGGAGACTATACAATTACTTTAACAGACAACTTTGGAGACGGATGGATATCACAATTCCCAGCTTCATTTAAAATGGGTAATACTTGTCAGGGTGATATAATACTTTGGGATCCAGTTATTGGATCTTTCTTTCAAAGAGACACAACAGTAAACATACTACCTTGTGCACCTCCATCTGCTGGATGTACTGACCCCAATGCTTTAAACTTTGACCCAACAGCAACATTAGATGATGGGTCTTGTACTTATCCACCTTGCGGTGGTTTTTTAAATTCCAGTGCTACACAGATATGTCTACCCAATGGTCAGGCTTTAATAAGTTTTGATTGGGAAGTAGATACAACAAACGCAAATTGTGAAATATTTAGATTCTGGTATTCTAATGCAAATGGAGTAGGACCATTTCAATATGGACTTGGACCAAACTCAACCAACTTTGAAGTGTATGCTGGAAATGGACAAATGCCACCACAGTGGTCAATAGAACATTATGGTATAGTAGAATTTGTAGATGGTTCAGTATCAGATACAATATTCTTTACTCCAGTATCATGTATTGAAGGTTGTACAGATCCTTCTCAACCAACTTATAATCCTTGGGCAACTATAGATGATGGTTCATGCTCAGGAACAACTTGTGATTACACAGAATATCAAGTCACAATGGAAATAACATTTGACAACTGGCCAAACGAAACTTCATGGGAGATGTATAGTGGAGGTGTAATAATTGATTCAGCTACGCTTGGAACATATAGCTTTAATGATGTAGGTCAAACATACACATATACTTTTTGTACAGATCAAATCTTAGGATTTGAACTTATAGTTGCTGATAACTATGGTGATGGTATGGCGGGTTCTACATCAGGTGGATCTATGGACGGAATGATAGTAATATATGATTGTAATGGTGATACAATATGGTATATGGACAATCCAGGTTTTGGAGATACTTTATCCTCTGGAACTCAATTTGGAGTTGCTTGTAATACTTATGTTGATGTATTTGGTTGTATGGATGACGATTATCAGGAGTACAACCCATTTGCTACAATTGATGATGGGAGTTGTACTAATCTTCATATCTATGGTTGTACAGATTCGTCTGCTTTCAATTATGATCCAACAGCAACAATATTAGACTTAATACCAGATTGTCAATATCAATTACATCTATATGATGCAGGTGGAGATGGATGGGGTAATTCTTATATAGGTGTTTACCAAAAAGGAATCAACTTTGGAACGTTTCAACTTCCACCAGGAATATATCAAGACTCATTTCCCTTAGTATTAGATGCAGGTATTCCGGTTTTAGTATATTACTTTGAAGTTGGAGGACCACAGCAACCACCAGAAGAAGTACAATTTCAAACATGGCATAACTCATTTAAACTAACAAATGCAAATAATGTAATACTAATGTATGAAGGACAAAATCCTTTTGCAAATAATGGGCAAGGAGCTCTTCAATCGTTTGCTCCACCATTCTGGACAGTATATCAAGATTCACCTTATTGTGGAGATTATTGTATAGAAGGAGTTTTAGGTTGTATGGATCCACTTTCATTTAACTATGATTCAACAGCTAATATTGATGATGGATCTTGTATTCCATTTATCTTGGGTTGTACAAATACATTAGCTTTTAATTATAACTCATTAGCTAATTTAGATGATGGAACTTGCATACCCATTTCTTATGGATGTTTAGATACAATAGCAGATAACTATAACGCTTTAGCTAACACTGATGATGGTTCATGTTACTATATTGGTTGTACTGATACATTAGCACTTAATTATGATCCAACAGCTACTGTAAATAATGGTTGTGTATATCCAATATATGGTTGTACAGACCCATTAGCCTTTAACTACGATGCTTTAGCTAATGCAGATGATGGTTCTTGTATTCCTGTAGTTTTAGGTTGTACAGACCCAACAGCTCTAAATTATAATTTATCAGCAAATGTAAATATAGGTTGTATTTACCCTATTTTAGGTTGTACTGACCCAAGTGCTTTTAATTTTAATATAAATGCTAATGTAGATGATGGTTCATGTGTACCCTACATTTATGGATGTACTGACTCAACAGCTTTTAATTTTAACCCAATAGCAAATACAAATGTAGGATGTATTTATCCAATATTAGGATGCACAGATCTTACAATGTTTAACTACGATCCATTAGCAAATACAGATGATGGAAGTTGTATTCCCTTTATCTATGGTTGTATGGATCCTTTAATGTTTAATTATGACTCTAATGTTAATACTGATAATGGTTCGTGTATTCCTTTCATATATGGATGTACAGACTCAACACAATATAATTTTAACCCAACAGCAAATACAGACAATGGATCTTGTATATCCTACATATATGGCTGTACCGATAATACAGCACTTAATTTTAATTTATTAGCAAACACATTAGATAATTCTTGTTGTTATGTGGGGGGTTGTACCGATCCAACAGCAGTAAATTATGATTTAGATGCTTGTTTTGATGATGGATCATGTGTTACACCAATTTTAGGTTGTACTGATGTAGCTGCCTATAATTATGATCCTATAGCAAATGTTTCAGATTCTTTAGCTTGTTTGTATGATGCAGGTTGTTATGGAGAACCTGGAATACCTTATTGGTTAAATGATGGATGTTATGCTTGGGTAATTGATGTTGATAATTATTGTTGTACTAATGATTGGGATGCAAATTGTCAATCAATGTATGATTACTGTGAGTTAGGTTGGCCTACTTCACTTGAAAATATATCTTCATTAGGTATAATAGTTTATCCTAATCCTGTTAAAGATATAATAACTATAGATACTCGTTTAAATATAAAAATAGAATTATATAATATGACAGGAATATTAATATTAAAAGAAGAAAATATTAATAGAATTGATATAAGTAATTATCCTTCTGGTATTTATAACATGATAATAATTTATAATAATAAAAGATTTATAAATAAAATAGTTAAACAATAATATGTTAGATTATACTACTTTAAATATATTAATAATAAAATAAAAAAATATGTGGTCAATATTTAAAAATAATAACGATTGGAATGAAAAAACAATAGTGGGTTTTATAGCATTTATTATAATGTGTGTATTTGCCTTAATGGATTTATTAACAGGATATACAGGTAAAGACCTAGTAATTAATGAAACAATATACAATGCCTTTACTTGGATTGTAATTGGATGCTTTGGAATAGCCGGAGCCGAAAAATTTGCAAAAAAATAATAATATGAAAGAATTAAAAATATTTAGAAAATTCCTTAATGAAGGTTTAGAAGAATATGGCGGGGCTGAGTTTGATGCAGAAACAGCAAAAAGAAATATGTTTGCTGCTAAGTATAATAAACCAGGAGATACCGAAAGATTTAGAGATTATATGCAATTTCTTACTAAATTAAGAGATTCAGGTAAAACTAATATGTTTGGTGCTGCCCCTTATCTACAACAAGCATTTGATTTAGAAAAGAAGGAAGCTAGGGAATTATTAGCTTATTGGATGGGAGGATGGAGAAATATGGATGAAGGTAAACAATTAAATGAATTTGTTGGCAAAGAATTAGAAGATAGAAATGAACCCCTTTATAGTGAATTAGTAGCAGGATCAGGAAAATCAGACACAGTAGAAGGTGAAATGTTAAGAGCTATTAATAGAATAGTTTATCGTTATTATAATGATGGTGATGAATATATGAGAGGATATGGTACTGAAACAGCAGGACCAGCTCATTCATTTTTAGTTAATGCTAATCATCCCCTTAAAGCTAAATTATATGCAATGTTTACTAGAGGTACTAATTATGAACAAACTCTTAAAGATGTTCTAGATGCTATCCTTGATCATGTTGAATCTAGACAAGGTAAATATACTCCTAATAATTTAGGTGATATGTTTGATTATGAAGCTGAATTTGAAGATGAAGAAAGTTATGAGGATGATTATGATGATGATGATTATTATGATGATGATGATTATTAAAATTTAAAAATAAAATTATGAGCTGTTATACAAGAGAACAAATTGAAGAAACGATGGTTAGTAAAGGTTATAAATACTTTACTGGTAGTGATTATGATGTTAATATTATAGGTGTTAGAAACTCAAAAACTAAAAATAGAGTTACTAATGCTTTTGATGATTGTATAACTTTATCTTATAAAATAGATAGTGAATGGAAATTTCATTGTTTTAAATGTACAACAGATCCTGGAACACATTGGGTTGAAAATTTATTAAACCCAAATGGTGTTGCAATATTAAAACCGGGTCAATATAGATCCTCTCATAAAATTGGTTTACACCAAGGAAAATATGAAGCATTAAGACAAGCTAAACCCTTAGAAGTTTATCGTGATGATAATACTGATGGGGTTTATGATTGTTTAGAAGAAGATATTGATAAAGGTATTTTTGGAATTAATATTCATAGAGCAACAGCTAAAACAGGAGGAAAATCAACTCGAGTTGATAAATGGTCTGCAGGTTGCCAAGTAATTTCTTCAAATGAAGATTTTGCTGTATTTATGAAAATTTGTCGTAAAGCTAAAGAGGTTTGGGGTAATTCATTTACTTATACTCTTCTTGAGTCTAAAGATATTGTTTAATTAAAATTTAAGTTATGTGGAAGGATATTCAAATAAGATTATTTCCTCTGTTAATAGCATTCTCAGCATTATCAGTTTCATTATCAGCAGCTTTTTATTCAGTTAGTGGTTTAAGTAAATTATTTGCAGGAGCAGCATTTGCTGTTATAGTAATGGCAGCATCATTAGAAATAGCTAAATTAGTTATAGCATCTCTTTTATATCAATATAGAAAAACATTACCTAAATTATTAAAATATTATTTATCAATAGCTTGTTTTGTTTTAATATTAATTACCTCAATGGGTATTTATGGTTTTTTAAGTGCAGCTTATCAAGAAACTGCTGCAAAATCAGGAAATATTGATGCTCAAATAACATTAATTGAAACTAAAAGAGATAATGTAAAAAATCAACTAGTTGTATACAACGATGAAAAAACTAGTATCAATAGCGCTGTGGCTGATTTAAGGACTGGCTTAAGTAACAATGTTATACGCTATACAGACACATCAGGTAATGTGGTAACTACAACATCATCTTCAACACGTAGAGCCTTAGAAAAACAATTAGATCAAGCAATTAGTCGACAGGATATTATAAATACTAAGGTAGATGATTTAAATGAAAAATTATTTAACTATGAAACCGAAATAGTTGAAGTCTCTACAAATAATGATATAGCTGGAGAATTAGGCCCCTTAAAATATTTATCAGGTTTAACAGGAATACCTATGGATCAGATTATTAATTATTTATTATTAATTATTATATTTGTTTTTGATCCATTAGCAATTGCTTTAGTAATAGCAGCTAATTTTGCTTTTGAACAAATTAAACCCTCATCTTTTATCCCAAAAGCTATAAAAATAAGACAACCAAAAAAAATAAAAATGTCTGTTCCTGATGGAATGGAATTTAATAAATCTTATCCTATTACCCAAGATGAAGATGAACAAAGAATGGATATAATAGGTCAAAATGGTAATGATGGTTTACATTACCCACATGAAACATATGGAAATGATCCCGGGGATGAACATACATTTAATTCTCCTCCTTTAAATGAAACTCAATCTTCTGATTTTAATTTAGCTGTAAGTGAAAGTCAAGATAATTTAAATCAAAAACCAATAAAATCCGGAAAAATGAAGAGAAGAAAAAGAGAAATTAAAAAGATTCCACGCAAATAATTTGGCTACCGCAGAGAGGATTCGTATATTTACCCTGTAAATGAGGCATGAAGCCAAGTATTTATAATTAAAAATAAAGGTTATGAAAAATGAAGGAGGAAATAATTATGATGAAAGAGTAAGTTTAGCAAACAGTTATATTGTAGGGTATGCAAAAGATTTGATTACGGATGAAGAATGTAATGATATGATTGATTTAGCATTAAATAAAACATCAATAGTTAATGGTGAAGGTATTATTTGGGATAATACATTTAACGAAGAGTTTACCCCCAGATTTGAAGAAATTGCAAGTAAAAGCAAATAAAAATATATGCGAAAGAATTTGGGGAAGCCAAATATTTTTCGTATATTTACCCTGTAAATGAGGCGCAAAGCCAAGCATTTAAAACAAAAAAATAAAGGTTATGAATGAGTATTTGTATGAAGAGCAGTTAAAAAATGAAAGATTCGAAATGTTAATTAATACTAAAATAGAATTAACTAAAGAAGAAGCTGATTTTATTTTAAGTTGGGATCCAACAGAACATGAAAATATTATTTATGTACGTGAAGGTGTATTTTTAAATTTAAATATTTATAGTGAGCATGATCATGAAAAACGTACCCACCAAATTGAAATATCATAATATGCCAATAGTAGAATTTTCAAACTTAAACAAATATGGTAATCTTCGAACTAGAAGATTTTATCAAGAAAAAAGTAATTTAGGCATTAATCCAAAAGGATTTGGTTCCTTTGTTGCATTTAAATTATTTAAATATGATTATGAACATCATATGTCTCCATCATTAGCAAATATTGGAAATAAAAAATATATTGTACCTACATGGCAAGAAGTATTACCTGAAACTACATTAAAAGATATAAATTGGATAAAACCAAAAGTTAAAAAAATGTTAGAATCAAAAACAATAACTAAAATTAATACTAGTAGTAGCGGATTAGGAAAATATACAACCAAATACTATCCAGAATCTGGAAAATACCACTGTTCATGTCCTGGTTATTGGAGATCAGGTGGTAATTGTAAACACGTAAAAGAAATGAAAAATGAGTAGAGGAAGACCATCTGAAAATGTTGAACGTAAAACTAAGTATAATTTAGAATTTATTGATTATCCTTCTAAACCAGAATTAGGTGGAAGATCTGTATGGCATTTTGATGATAAAAAGTCTAAAAATGGTGCTTATAAAGTAGAACAGTTTTTTTCTAAGGATGAAAAAAAAGAAAAAATAAAAATAGAAAAAGGTAAAGCGTATGGTAAAATGCCTGTAGTAATGGTATTTAAAACATCAAATCGTTCAAATGCTAAAACAAAAATAAAAGTGTGGAATAATGAAAATGTTGATTATATTTTAACAACACCAAAATTACCTGGTGTTCCCTCTAATGCAATAATATTAGATGTTGGTATAGGTCCTTCATTTATTAAATCCTATGCTAAAAAATATGATTTAGCTTAATTTTCATATATTTATAATAAAATTAACAAAACAAATAACATGGATAACTTTGATATTAAAAAATTCGTTAGTAGTAAATCATTATTAAACGAAAATTCACCTGGTTTCGACACTAGAAAAACAGGTGAAGCTTTACCAACATTAGCTAGTGTAAAAGCTGCATATGAAGCAAAAAATGGAATTAATGAAGCTGATGCTGGTAAAACTTTATTTGATTTAATTCAGGACTTAGGAAAAGCGATAAAATTAAAATCAGAAGATAAATTAAGAGGTAAAATTGAAGATTTAATTACAAAGTATAAAAAAGTAAATATAAGTGAATACAGTAATTTAAATGAAAGTATTATTACTGAGGGTAAAAAATCTGAATTAGATAAAAAATTAGCTGAAATTGATAAAGCAGGAGCTATTACTACTTTAGAAGCTAAAATTAATGCTATTGATGAAGCTATTGAAGCTAAAACTAGTAGAATAAGTATGGTTCAAGAAGATGAAAATTTATCTGAATTAATAGATAAAAAAAGAGTTAAAGAAATGCAAAAAGAAATTAAACTCCTAGAAAAATCTAAAAAATTATATGAAAAACAATTAGATAAAGCAAATGGTGTTAAAACTGAAAAAAAAGTAGTTGTTGATGAATATAATACTGAACCTCATGATGCACCAGATGCTTCAATGAATTCTACAATGGATGAAAAAAAATATTACGAAGAATACAAGTACTAATGGATACTCGAAGCGATAAAGATAAAGAATTTGATAAAGCTCAAGCAATGGATAGATTGAGTCAAGATGATAAAGATAAAATGTCATTAATTAAAATGATGATGGATAAAGAAAAAGAATCCATGAAAGAAGCTGATATTGAGAATTATGAATTTGAGGATGAAGATATGGACAATCCAGATGAGGACTTAGTTATAATTGGTTCAGGATATTTAGACATTAAAAGTAAGTTTGGAGAACGTCCTTCACAGACTAATGGTGAATATGCAGAGATAGGTCAAAAAGTTGTTGATCAATTACATAAAGGAGATAAAGATGCTGCTTTTGATTATATTATGAGTAAAATTAATGAAAATATGTACATAGATGATGATGAGTTTGAAATGGAAATGGTAGTAGATAAAGCTAAAGAAATTGCACCCATATTAAAAGGTGTAGATATGGATACTATTGTATCTTTTGTTAAAACTCACAGACAAGATATTAGAGGTGCTTCTGATGATGAAATTATAGATGAATTTGAAGAATTTATATCAGTTAACACAGAATATGTAAAAGAAGAAGATAATGTAGAAGTTGATTATAGTGATGCATCAGCAGGAGATAGTGCTATTGAAAGAGAATCAGCATCAGGTGCATTTGAAGAAGCAATAAATTGGAGAGGTGAAACTCTTAAAGAACAATTTAAAAGATTAAGTAAATAATGTTATGAACTACGCGTTATTCACAATTGCGTAAGTTTTTAAATTTAATGTGGTTATACAAATTCTATTTTGTATATTATATGAATACATTTGGATAAAATGTTAGTAATGCCACACAAAGTAGCATTCGCTACGTTTTTCCAAAAAAAGTATTAACGACATATGTGGGATAGTCCCATATATTAACATATATAAGATAGTCTTATATATTATTTATTAATTAAAATCAAAAAAATGAAAAAAATGATTTTGAGTTTAACTTTAGGGCTAGGTTTAGCACTTGGAGTAAACGCACAGGAGAAAGGTGACTTTTACGTAGGTACTGGTGATATTTCTAACACAGCATGGACTGAATGGTCTATAAGCCCAACAGTTGGGTATGGTTTAACAGACAAACTTATGGTTGGTCTAAATGTTTCTCAAGCTGATTCAACTGCTGATCAAGTACTTGATGTACACGCAAGATATTTTGTGACACTAGGTGGTCATGATCTTTTTGTATATGCATCTTGCCCAAATTTAGAAACAGAAAATCTAAGTTTAGGTCTTGGTAAAATGTTTACTGTTCACAAAGGAGTGTTTGTAGATCCTAAAGTTGTTTATAACATGGGTGAGAAAACGACTAACTTAATGTTAGGCGTAGGTCTTAAATTTTAAACTAGTATTAATTAAAAAAGTAAAAAAATGGAAAAAGTATTTTCTTATTTAAACGGATTTTTAGGTGGATTAGGTACATTATTTATGGCCTTTATCCCCGTAACAATCTTATGGTACGTATTAACAGGTGGAGCTATATTCGCTATGGATGTAGTTGGTAACCTTACAGCTCTTGTAAATTCACTAGGTAATGGTGGGTTTGTAGGTTTAGTTGTTTTAGTTCTTATTGCATCTTTCTTTACGAAGAAGTAATAACATAAACATATCAGTTAGAAAGGCGTCCTAAGGACGTCTTTTTAATTTTCCCGCAAAAATGCTTGGATACCTGAAATATCTTTCGTATATTTACCATGTAAATAAGGCAAAACGCCGGAAAACAACAAATAAAGGTTATAAAAATGATAGAGTTAATATTAGAAGAACAAAAAAGATTAAAAGCGTCTGGATGGAAGCCTAAATTTAGAGGTGATACTGGTGTAAACATAGCTCAATTAATGATAGATAATGATGTTGAATTACGTAATGAGTGGGATCGAGGATTTGTAGATGCATTTAAAGAATTAAAAGAAGATAATTGGTGTCATTATTCAGGAATGCCATCCCCCGAAGCATATAAATAATAATAAATAAAAAATAAAAGTTATGGAAGAATTACAAGAATTTATAGAAGAAATGAGGAGTACTAGTAGTGCTACCGATAAAATTGCGATTATAACGCGTAGTAGTGCGTTTATACACAAGATACTCGAAGCTACATATAACCCATACAAACAATACCACGTTACAAGTAAAACGTGTAAGAAAAATAATGACTTACTTGATAAAACTACATTTGATTTTATGGATGGTGATATTTTTAAATTGTTAAATTCATTAACAAAAAGAGAATTTACAGGACATAAAGCAATTGGTATAATAAATGGGTTTGTTGATTTTTATGGACAAATAATATACAAAATTATAGATAAAGATTTAGATATTAGAGTTGGAGCTTCTACAATTAATAAAGCAGCACCAGGTTTAATTCCTACATTTAAGGTAGCATTAGCACAAAATTATGAAGGTAAATGTGATTGGAATGATAGATGGTGGGTTTCTAGAAAATTAGATGGTGTGCGTTGTTTAGCTATTACTGATGAAAATGGTAATTGTAAGCTTTATAGTAGAATGGGTAAAGAATTCACAACATTAAATAAAGTTAAAGAAGCAATTGAAGCTACAGGCATTATTAATCATGTATTTGATGGTGAAATTTGTTTAATGGATGAAAATGGTGATGAAGATTTTCAAGGAGTAATGAAACAATTAAGACGTAAAGACCACCAAATTAAAAATCCTATATTTATGATGTTTGATATGCTTCATAAATCAGAATTTAATAATGAAAAGGGTGATACATCATTAACTAAAAGATTATATACATTAAGATCTTGGATTTTAAATAATTTAGACAATCCAATGATAAGAAGTAAAAATGATATCTTACGTTACACTGATCAATATTTAATAAGAGATGAAGATCATTTTAAATTTTGGCATGAAGTTGAGTGTAAAGATAATTGGGAGGGGTTGATGTTACGTAAAGATGTAGGTTATGAAGGTAAACGTACTAAAAACTTACTTAAAGTAAAGAAATTTCATGATGCTGAGTATGAAGTATTAGGTTGGGATGTTGATCAACATGAAGTAGTTAGAGATGGTAAATCAGTATCAATGACAATGCTATCACAAGTATGGATTGAACATAAGGGTTATATAGTAAAAGTTGGTAGTGGATTTACTCAAGAACAACGTTTAGAATATATGGATGGATCTATTGTTGGTAAAGTAATAACTGTTCAGTATTTTGAAGAAACCAATAATCAAGAAGGTGGAATTTCATTAAGATTTCCAACTGTAAAAATAATACATGGTGAAAAAAGAGATATGTAATGAGAGTACCTAAAAAACCTAGTGGAAGAAGAGCATTACCTTTTTATTGGTATAGAAGATTTAAAACTCATAAATGTCTTCCTTATAAATATCCTTTAATTGATAAAATTAAAAATGGTGATTTTGAATATTCTCCTTTTTTTGAACAAGCTAAGTGGGAATTACATTGGATGAAAGAAGAACAAGAAGAATTTATTAATAATTATCAAGGTAGTGATCCTACAACGGATATGCTTTATACAGATATAGAAGTAAAAGCTAGAAAACGTTATAATAAATTATATGAAGATGCTATGAAAGATGAACATAATAGAATGGATATGTTAACTAATAATTTAAGTAAATATTATAAACTTAATAAACAAAAAGTTAAAGATTTTATTAATATATTTGAAGGTACTACAATAGAATTATTTGAATCATTAAAATATGAATAAATTAATAAGTTGGATTAATTATAAGTGGGTAAAATATAAACGTAAAAGTGTTTGGGATTTATGAGTAAAAAAATACCTGATAATGTAGTTTTTAATGATGGTAAATTTGATGCTAATACTAAAAATTATCCTACTACTATAAGCGCTCCTTCATTTGCACCTATAAGTATTGATAGAAGTGATAGTATTAAAGCCGATAAATATTTTAGTTCAAGATTAAACGAATTAAAGTCTGAATATGAGAATTTAGTTGATGAATATAAATGGAGTAATATTATTTATAACGCATTATATAATTTTCAACCTATACTAGGTGAGCCTTATTATTTATATTTAAATAAAGATAATAAACATTTTTTAAGCATAATAGAACCGAGTGAGTGGAATCAAACATATGTTGGTACATTTAAATTACTAAATAATGGTAAGTGGGAAAAAGTAATCGCGTAAAGGCTTGGCTACCGCAGAGAGGGTTCGTATATTTACAACGTAAATAAGGCACGATGCCGGACAACATCAGTAAAAAAATAAAGGTTATGAAAACATTTAAAGATATAGAGTGGAAAAAACATCAATTAGGTCCTGGATTTATTCAAGGACTATTAATGTTAAATAGTGGTATTGAATTATCTATAGTAGCAGGATCTGGAATGCATTGTTCATCTAAAGATGGTGTTGCTAAGCCAGTTGATATTTTAAAACTTGATGAAATATTATCATTTGAAGTGTGTGTATTTGGTGATCCTGATTTCGAAACTGAAATGGATGATGAAGTATTAGGATGGCAATCAAGAGAAGAGATTGATGGGTTAATTAAAAAACACTCAAAATGAATTTAGGATACGCTTGTATTAACACAGCACTTAGTGCTAATAAAATATTTACAAATCGAACTATGCGTCGAAAGACATTTGATGCAAATGGTGAAGATTATGTATCAGATCTAGCATTAGCAAATGTTAAAGATCTTAAAACAATTATTCAATGGAATAATGAGATGGGGATTAAACTATTTAGATTATCATCTCAAATATTTCCTTGGTCAGATGAATATGATGTTAAGGGTCTTAAAGATTATGATGAAATAGCTGAATTAATGCTTGAAATAGGAAAAATAGCTAAAGATGCAGGTCAACGTTTAACTATGCATCCTGGCCCTTATAATTGTTTAGCTTCACCTACAAAAAAAGTAGTAGAAAAGACAATTAGAGAATTAAATTTTCATAGTGAGCAATTTAATATGATGGGTTATGATCCTTCTCCTTATAATAAAATTAATATTCATGTAGGTGGTGCTTATGGTGATAAAAAAGGAACATTGGATGCTTTTTGTCATAATTTTAATTTACTTAATGAAGATACTAAAAAACGTCTAGTTATTGAAAATGATGATAGTCCTAATGAATATTCTGTAAATGATTTATATTGGGGCATATACAAACAAATTGGAATCCCAATTACGTTTGATTATTTTCATCATAAATTTAATACTGGGGATTTAACTGAAGAAGAAGCGTTAAGGATGGCATCTACTACTTGGCCTGAAGGTGTAACTCAATGCTGTCATTATTCAGAAAGTCGTAGAAAAGAAAAATTAGATGAGTCAATTCGTCCTCAAGCTCATTCTGATTTAATCTATGAAAAAATACAAACATATGGTCTTGAACCAGATATTGTAATTGAGGCAAAATTAAAAGAACAATCAATTTTTAAAAGAGTTATATGATAGAATTTATAAAACACGCACTTGGACTTTGTGGTGAACATTGGCATCCAAATATTTGGACTATTCTTTTAGGTGGACTTGGTTTACAACAATCTTTTTCATATATTAAATATAAAATAAAAGAATATGCCAAAAGTTAGTCACGAATTACCTATAAACATGCTTTCTAAAAGTTATGATATTAATGATTATGAATACTGTTTACCCCATTTATTAGATGAAGATGAAATGTATAAAAATCATTTTATTAAAGCTAAAAAAGATGGTAGATACATCATAATGGATAATTCTCTTCATGAATTAGGTAAGGCATATGCTGAAGATAGATTAATGCATTGGGTTAATGAATTAGAACCTAACGAATTTATTGTACCAGATGTGTGGCAAGATCAAACTGCAACATTAGTTAATGCTAAAAGATGGATGTCTGTAGAGTTACCTGAAAATACAACCAAAATAGCTGTAGTTCAAGCACAAAGTTATCATGAAGCATTTGAATGTTATAATATTTTAAAGATGCAAGGTTATCAAAAAATAGCATTTAGTTATGGTGCTGATTGGTATGCTGAAGAATTTCCCCATCCAAATCCTTTAGTAGGTAAAATGATGGGTCGTATAATGACTATTTCCAAAATGTATAAAAAAGGATTAATAGGAAAAAGTGATAGGATACATTTATTAGGTTGTGCATTACCCCAAGAATTTGCTTATTATAAAGATTTTCCTTTTATTGAATCTATAGATACTTCTAATCCTATTATACATGGTTTAGAGGGAATTAAATATAGTTCTAATGGGTTATATACTAAATCTTCAACAAAAATTGATAAACTAGGACTAATTCCTTTAACTACAGAAACATTATACAATATTAATCATAATTTAACACAATTTAAAAAATTTAAAGAATGCCAATAAATAAAAAACAAGCAGTACTATCCCTGTCAGGTGGAATGGATTCAAGTACAGTATTATTATACTTATTAGGAAAAGGTTATGAAGTAACAGCCTTAAGTTTTGACTATGGTCAAAAACATAATGTAGAACTAGAAAGAGCATCAGAATTAATTGAATATTTAGATAAAAATGGTTATCCTGTAAAATATCAAAGAATTACATTACAAGGGTTAGTATCATTATTAAATTCAAATTTAGTTAAGGGAGGAGATGATGTACCTGAAGGTCACTATGAAGAAGATAATATGAAAGATACTGTTGTACCTAATAGAAATAAAATGTTTTCATCAATTATCCAAGCAGTAGCATTATCAGTAGCTAATGCTAAGAATTGTGATGTAGATATTGCAATGGGTATACATGCAGGCGATCATGCAATCTATCCAGATTGTAGACAAGAATTTAGGGATGCTGATTATGAAGCTTTTAAACAAGGTAATTGGGATGCTGATAAAGTAAAATATGTTACACCTTATTTGTATGGTGATAAATTTGGAATATTAGAAGATGGTTTATTTTGGTGTGAAAAATTAGGTTTAGATTTTGATGAAGTTTATAAAAGAACACATACTTCATATAAACCTATTAAATATTTCCATCGCCCAGAAACAAATGCATGGAAGTGGTACTCAGATTACAAATCAGCTTCTTCTGTAGAAAGAATAGAGGCTTTTATTAAATTAGGAAGACCTGATCCTGCAGAATATGCTGATGAAAGTGGTCCTATAGATTATAAAGTAGCAGAAACTTATGTTAAACAATTATTAAAAAATTATGAAAAATAAATTAGATAAAATACCAGATCCAAAACTTCACCAACAAATAAGCTTTTTTAAATCGGGTGTAAGAATAGTAGGATATTTTTTCCTACCCTTTAATTTGGTTACTGCAACCGCTTTACTTATCTTAAGTGAAGTAATAGGTATAATAGAAGAATTAGTATAAATTAAAATAATTAAAATTATGAAAGATAAAGGAATTATATTTTTTAATGCTCCTTGGTGTGAACCTTGTAAAGTATTAAAACCCGTAATAAATCAAATCGAAAAAGAAGGAGTTGCAGTAAAAAGTGTTAATATTGATTATGATGCTGAATTAAAAGAGCGCTATAGTCCTCAAAGTATTCCTACATTAGTATTAACTGATATGGGAGGTACTGAAATTAAAAGAACTCAAGCTGGGGGATGGACTAAAGAACAAGTTATGAATTGGTTCTATGCCTAAGTATCAATCTAGTAAAATATTTGATGGGTTTAGTTGTGTATTCCGTCAATGGAAGGCAACAACAACACACTGTCAATTTCTCCATGGTTATGCAATATCTTTTAAAATTTATTTTGAAGGTGAGTTAGATAATAGAAACTGGGTTTGGGATTTTGGTGGTATGAAAAGAGCTAATACTCTTATAAATGGAATGCAACCTAAAGTATGGATGGATTATATGTTTGACCACACAGTAATTATTGCTGAAGATGATCCTTTATTGTCTGAATTTAAAATGTTAAATCATCTTCCTAATTTGGGGAATAATAATAAAGGAGGCCTACAATTAAGAATAATCCCAGCTACGGGTGCAGAAAAATTTGCTGAGTATATTTATTGTAATATAAATAAATTTGTAAAAGAAGAAACTGATAATAGAGTTAGAGTTACTAAAGTTAAATTTATGGAACATGGTAAAAATGCAGCTTATTATCTTGAATAAGAGTATAACAGTGAATGAAAAACCACTTAAAAAAATTAACAAATGTTAAAAAGAATTGAAGATTATAGTAAAAGATTACCTATTGTAGAAATATATCGTTGTGTCCAATCCGAAGGAAGTAGAATTGGGAGACCTACAATAGCAGTTAGAACAACGGGTTGTACTCATAGATGTTATTTTGGAGAAGGGGGTTGGTGTGATAGTTGGTATACTAGTATACACCCAGAAAAGGGTATATTTTCATTTAATGATATAGTTAAAATATATGATGAAAATCCACACGTAAAAGAAATGATGTTAACTGGGGGATCCCCAACAATGCATCCTGCTTTAATTAATGAAATAACACATTTTGCAAAAGAAAGAAATATAATTGTTACTATAGAAACTGAAGGATCTCATTTTGTTAAAACTGATTATCCTCTTAACTTATTATCTATTAGTCCTAAATTTAGTAATTCTGTACCTGTTCTTGATGCTGTTACCCCCGCTGGAAAAGTTGTTAATCAAAGATTTATAGATACTCATAATAAAAAAAGATTAAATACCGAAGCAATTAAAGAAATGATGGAATTCCATTCTGATTACCATTTAAAACCAGTATGGGATGGTACTTCAGGAAATTTAAAAGAAATTGAAGCATATAGAGTTGAGTTAGGTATACCTAAAAATAAAACATTTATTATGCCTGCTGGAGATACAAGAGAACAATTAATAAAAATGTATCCTATAGTATTTAATATGTGCGCTGAACAAGGTTATAATATGACTGGTAGAGATCATATTATTGCTTTTGATACACAAAGAGGTGTCTAAAGAAGAGGCGTTAAAAATATTAGAAGAAATAGAAGAAAATGTAGAAATATGTTGTGCTGTAACTATGGAGCCAGATGAAGTATTAATATTAATTGATAAATTAAAAAAATATATAGAAAATGTATAAATATAATGCAAAATTAGATAGAGTAGTTGATGGGGATACTATTGATGCCCTTGTAGATTTAGGATTTAATACTTGGAAAAAAATAAGAATTAGAATGATGGGTATGAATGCACCTGAATCAAGAACTAGAGATTTAGAAGAAAAAAAATTAGGGTTAGCTGCTAAAGCAAGACTAATAGAGATGTTAGATAGTGGAGAATTTACTCTCCAATCCCATGGTGTAGGAAAATATGGTAGATGTTTGGGAGAGATTTTTACGGATACTGATATTAGTCTTAATAATCAATTAATTAATGAGGGTCATGCTAAAGAATACTTTGGAGGAAAAAGATAATATGAAAAATAAAATTTATGTTGGATGGGAAGAAATCTCAGAACTAGTTGATAATTTATGTTATCATATAAAAACTTCCTATCCTAATATTAAATATGTGCATGGTCTAAAAAGAGGAGGTTTAATTCCTGCTGTTTTAATTTCTCATACTTTAGATTTAGAGTATATAGATACTCCTCAACATTATGAACCTATGGATTGCCTAATAGTAGATGATATATGTGATAGTGGAGAAACTCTTAAAAAATGTGGAGTAGAATACACTACAGCAGTATTACATTATAAACCCCATACATCATGTTTAGAACCTAATATACATGCTTTTACACATGAAGGGGATGAATGGATAATTTATCCATGGGAGAGAGATGATAGTGAAACTATACAAGATTATTTAAAATAGTTTGGTTTCCAAAAATATTATTCGTATATTTAACATATAAATAATTAACAAATGAGTAAAAAATTAAATTTAGAATGTACACAAGAAGGATTTGCTAATGGTGTTGCACCTGGTTTTCCTTTAAACGATGAAGAAAAGTCTAATATGATTGAAAAAGCAACTAAAGCTTATGGAGAGTTTTTAGATGCTTTAAAATGTGATTGGAAAAATGACCCTAATTCAAATGATACACCAAGACGTGTAGCTAAAGCTTATGTAAATGATTTATGGGCAGGTAGATATACTGCAATGACCCCAATTACATCATTTCCTTCTGATGGATATGATGGAATTGTTATTGAAAGAAACATACCACTTACATCAATGTGTTCACATCACCACCAAACAATTGGAGGTGTAGTTCATATAGGTTATATTACATCCGAAAAAGGAACAGTTGTAGGTTTAAGTAAATTAAATAGAATTGTAGAACACTTTGGTAGAAGGGGTGCAATACAAGAACAATTAACTTCTGCCATACACAATGCAGTAAATGTAATTTGTGAAGATAATTTAGGTGTTATTATTACAATAGTAGCAACACATAATTGTGTTAGTTGTAGAGGAGTTAAACATAGAGGAGCAGCAATGGTAACTACAAAAGCATCAGGTGTATTTAGACATAATGGTAATGATGCAAGACAAGAATTTTTTAACTCATTAAAAATTAATAATGGAGGACATCAAATATAATAAATAAAAATTATGGATAATAAAAAAGAAAAACTAGGTAATAAGTATTGGAATGTACCCTTTGTAAATGAGGTAGAAGAATTTAATGAAACTTTTGGTAAACCCAATAATTATGAGCCAACAATTGGTAAAAAGAAAGAATGGCAGTTTGTATATGATTTTATTCTTGAAGAATTAGAAGAATATAAAGAAGCATGTGAAAAGGGAGATATAGTAGGTATATTAGATGCCCTATGTGATATTACATATGTTTCATTAGGTAATGGAACAATGTTACATGGTTTAAAAGGTCATATTTGGAAAGCATACCAAGAAGTTCAAGCATCTAATATGTCTAAATCTTGTGAAACTCAAGAAGTAGCTGAAGAAACAGTTAAAGTAAGATCAGAAGAAAAAGGCCACCCATGTCATTGGGAAAAAGTAGGTAATCGTTATGTAGTATATCGTTCAAGTGATAAAAAAGTAATGAAATCAATAAATTATTTTGCACCTAATCTAAAACAATTTTTTGATAAAGAAAATTCTGATATTATGTAGTTTTAATTTTAGTTAATATATTTATAACAAAATTAATTAATTAAAAATCAATAATCATGATAGAAACACCTTTAGGAACAGGCCCTTTTACCTTAAATGGCGGGGATAATCCAACATGGCAAATCCAAAATAAGCTTGATGCTTTAGGTAGATTTGCTTCATCAACTTCAACTTATAAAATTTCATCAAATATTACTATCCCAGCAGGAATAGTAACAGTTAATAATGAATTAGCTAAATTCATTCCAGCAGGAGCATTAGTAACTTCTTTAGGTCTTTTCTTTACTGAAAACATATCAGCTGGAGCTTCATCAGCAGTATCTGTAGCTTTTGGAACCGCTTCAGCAGGAGTTGATCTTGTAGCTTCAACAGCATTAACATCAGCAGGTGAAAGTGGAGGAATAAATTCATTAATATCAACTTCAAATGGTGCAAAATTAGCAACAGGTGGTGCAGCAATAGTAGCAGCAGTAGCAGCTCCATTTTACTTTGGAAATGAAAATAGTTTATTTTTACAAACAATAAATGTAGGTACTGTTTTAGGTGCTACTTGTGATGTTAAAGTAGTTATGGAATATATTCCTGGAGTAAGTAACGTATAATATTTACTAAATTTTTAAAAAATAATTAGGGCTTAGCTTGGATATATGCTAAGCCCTTATTATATTCCGGTCTAAAATAGGTTATTAATGTATAAAAAAGCATTTGCAAGGCGTATTAAAGGTAATAAACATTTAATACATTTATGGACAGATGAGGGTTATGAGAAAGTAGAATGGGACAGTCAAGCATATATTGAATGTCCTGATGATGAAGCAACTTATACTGGATTAAATGGAGAACCACTAAAGAAAACTAAGTATTGGAATAAAGATGATACTAGAATTCACTTTGGAGACATGCCTGCTCATCAAAAATTCTTAGTTGAAAAATATGGTATTAATGATACCCCCTCTACTACTCATAGAGAATTATTTTTTGATATTGAATGTGAGATGGGAGATGCTTTAACTCCTGAATATATTCAAAGTGCTCCTAAAAGAATTACATCAATTGCTTGGTATGATAAACAAATGGATCAGTGGGGCATTGTTATTTTAGATGAAAAACAACAACTCCAACATACAAAAACAAAAAATAATAAAGAAATAATTCCTTGTAAGGATGAAACTGAATTATTAAGTAAATTTTTAGAAAGATTTAGAGATATTGACCCTGATATTATTGTAGGATGGAATAGTGATTATTTTGATATTCCTTATTTATACTATAGATTATGTAATGTTTTAGGTCAAGATTTTGCAAGATTTTTATCTCCCATAGGTTATGTAAGAGAAACTCCTTGGTATAAAGACCAGTACATACAAATATGTGGTGTAGAATCTTTAGATTATATGCGTTTACATAAAAAATATAGTTGGGCAGATGAACCATCAATGAGATTAGATGCTATTGGAGAAAAATATGTAGGGATGAATAAAATTGAATATGAAGGTAATTTAGATGATTTATTTAATTCTGATATTAATAAATTTATTAAATATAATTTTGTAGATGTTGAAATATTAAAATTATTAGATGAAAAATTAGATTATCTAGCATTAACTAAAAATTTAGCACATAAAGGTAAACATAATTATAGTGAAGTATATGCTAATACTAAAACACAAGATGGAGCCATATCAGCTTATTTATTAAGTCAAAAAATAATCCCACCTGCTAAAGATCGTAATCCAATTCACAAAAAAGGATATGCTGGTGGTTATTTATTTTGCCCCCAAGCAGGTTTATATAATTATATGTTTGATGAAGATTTAACTTCACTATATCCTTCAATTATAATGACTATTAATATTGGTAAAGAAACAATGGTAGCTAGAATTATAGATGCTGATGATAGAAATAATAGATTAGGATTAAATGATTTAAAATCAAAAGATCCTAAAGAAGAAATATTAATAGAAAACCCTAAACGTAAACGTACTAAAGTTACTATTGGTGATTTAATAGGTTTTATTGAAAAACATAATTGGGCTATATCAGCTAATGGGGTTATGTTTAAAACAAACCGTGAATCAGTACTATCCACTATTTTAAAAAAATGGTTTGATGAAAGAGTTTTATATAAAGATAAAATGCAAAAAGCATTTAAATCTGGTGATAAAGAATTAGGTGCAGCTATGCATATGAAACAATATACTATGAAAATTCTATTAAATAGTTTGTATGGTGCAACAGCGTTAGGTTCATTTAGATATGGTAATGTAGTGTTATCTGAAGCTATTACATTAAGCGGTCAGCGTATTATTCAAGAAAGTGCTTTATGCGCTAATAGACACATGAATAAAGTTATAAAAAATGAAAAATAATTACATAGAAGAACGCCCTTGGGGTAAATTTGAGGTATTAGCCGATAATGATGATTGTAAAGTAAAACGTATTACAGTAAATCCTGGAGGTAGATTAAGTTATCAATTTCATCATCAAAGGAGTGAGGTTTGGACAGTAGTATCAGGAATAGCTACTATGACTTTAAATGATAAAATTAGTGATTATATCTATGGTGAAACAATTCTAATATCACAAGGTACGAAACACCGTGTTGAAAATAGGGGATATGATGATCTAATATTTATAGAAGTTCAATATGGATCTTATTTTGGAGAAGATGATATAGTTAGAATAGAAGACGATTATAATAGAGAATAAATATGAAACATTTAGAAGAAACTCCTTGGTGGATTTGTGACCCAAATGATACAAATTACTGTGCTTATGTTGATACGGATTCTAATTATTTTAATGCAGAACCTTTATTAAGACATTTATATTCTAACTTTGATGAAATGTCTGATAAGGAAAAAGATAATGTTTTAGAAAAAGAGGCACTTAAATATCAAGATATTATAACTAATGATTATGATAGATTAGCTAAAGATTGTTTTAATGTTAATTCTCATAGATTAGAGATGAAAACTGAATGTGTAATCAGATCAGCTTATTTTAGAGCTACAAGAAGATATGCACAATGGATTACTAAACAGGAAGGTATTGAAAATGAAACTTTAGATGTAAAAGGGTTAGAATTTAAAAAAGCTAATTTTCCCCCTGTGTTTGGTAAATTTTTTAAAAGTTGTTTAGAACAAGTACTTAAAGGAGTATCTAAACATGAAATAGATTCTCAATTATTAGAATTTAGGAGACAAATATTAAGTGGAGAAATACCTTTAGAAAAAATCGGAAACCCTCAAGCAGTCAAAAAATTAAATAAATTTACAGAGCGTAAAGCTCGTGCTGGGGAAATGTTTTCTACAATAGGTAAGGGTGCACCTGCTGCTGTTAAAGCTTCTATTATCTACAACGATTTATTAAGATTTTGGAAATTAGACAGAAAATATAATTATATTACCCAAGGAGAAAAAATTAAATGGATTTACCTCAAAAATAATCCTTATAGAATTGACGCTATTGCTTTTCTAGACTATGATATACCAGAACAAATTCGTACATTCATTGAGCAATATGCTGATAAACAAAAAGTATTTGAAAGTATACTATTAAACAAGTTAGAAGGATTTTATAATGATTTAGGTTGGTCATTAAGTTTAAATCCTCATAGAAATAAATTTTTTAATTTTTAATTATGATAAATAAATCAAAGTTACAATCAATAATATCTAAATATTATTTAAATGGATTAGTCCAGTCAGTAAGATGGTTAACTGAAGGAGATAAATTAAGTATTAGTTTTGTATCTGAAAATAAGGATATATGTGGAGACTTAATATGTAATTCCTCACCTGTTGAAGATAGTGAAATAGCAATATTTGACACGGCACAATTAAATAAATTAGTATCCGTTACTAATGGTGAATTATTACTTACCTTAGAAAAGGAACATAAAATATTTTCAAAATTACATATACAAGATAATTCATTTAATGTAGCATATTCTTTAGCAGATTCATTATTAGTTCCTAAAAGAGGAACAATCAATTTTCCAACAGAATATGATGTTACAATAGAACTAACTCCTGAAATTGTAAGTAATTTTATTAAAGCTAAAAGTGCATTAAGTGATATAAATGATGTAATGATTAGTACTGAAGAAGACCCAGATAGAGGAACTATAGTACAATTTGCATTTGGAGATTTAAATAATTTTTCAAATAAAATTAAATATATTGTAGATGAAAATATAATAATAAATAAAGAATTAAAATTACCTTTTAATTCAGATTCATTTAAAAATATATTGGCAGCAAATAAAGACTTAGAAAGTGGTAAACTTTCATTAACTGAAGAAGGATTTATGAAATTAGAATTTCAATCAGAAGATATAAAGACTTTATACTATATGGTAAGAAAAGAAGATGCCACATATGTATAATAAATTGACCTAAGGGCGCACGTTTTAAACTATTTATTAACCGCTGATCTTAATGACAGCACAAAAACAAAATGATATGAGTACACATTTTTTAGAGAGGTCACACCATCCGTTTGACCTATTATTTCGAAACCTGTTTGAAGCAGGAACAACTTTCACACCGGCTGGAGAAGCCAAACAACAATACCCAATTAATATTTATGAAGATGATATAGGTTTAACTTTTGAGTTAGCTTGTACTGGTATTCCCAAAGATGCCATTGAAGTTAAATTAGAAGGAGATTTAATCTCTTTTAATTATGATAAGAAGAAAACACCAGATTCCCCATCCAGAAATTATATTCATAGAGGAATAGCAAAACGCTCCTTTAATTTAGGATATAAAGTAGGGACTAAGTTTGATCTTAAAAAAGCAACAGCTAATTTTTACGATGGTTTACTAATTGTGACAATCCCATTTGCTAAAGAAGCTATGCCAAAAGTTCTGAAAATTAATTAACCAAAAGCGCCCTTTAGGTTGGTTTATCCAAAATTCTTTCGTATATTACATCATAATTAAAAAATTAAAGTTATATGACTATTATTAGAGATCCCTTGTTAGAGCCTTATTTTATAGGCAAAGATGCATATTGCTATACAGCATATGAAGTGATAACACCACAAAAAAAATACTTAGAAAAAGGTAGTTTAGGTAAAGATTATGAAAAACCTATAGGCCACTATAGTGATTTTGGTAATGCTTTACAAGCTATTATGAAACATCAACTAAATGAAAAAAATGGAGAATATTCGTCCATTCAAGAATACTTGAATAAGTGGAATATAATAAAAAATAAATTAAATCAAATAAAAGAAAAAATAGAAATATGAAATTAGAAGCTTTATTTAATGCTGTAATTGTTAAACCAATTGAGGCAGAAGAAACCAAATATGGTTCAATAGTAGTACCAGATATGGGAAAAGATAAAAATGAACATGGAGAAGTAATAGCAGTAGGCCCAGGCCAACATACAATATCTGGAACTTTTATTAAAACTATAAGTAAAATCGGAGACATTGTAGTACTTCCAACTCAAGGATTTACAAAATTAGAACATGATGGTGATGACTATTATGTAGGCCCTGAAAATCAAATTTTAGCAAAAATAACACAAGCTATAAATTTAGAACAAATATTAGAAGAAACTGAAGTTACTAAAGAAGAAGAAGCATATATTAATGATATAAAAATTAAAGAAAATGAGTAAAATTATAGAGTTTGGCCCTGAGGGTAGAAATAAATTAGTAAAAGGAATAGATACCTTAGCTAATGCTGTAGTATCAACATTAGGTCCTAATGGGAGAAATGTTGTAATTGAAAGACCTAATCAATCCCCTATATCAACAAAAGATGGAGTTACTGTAGCAAAACATATATCTGTAAGTGATCCTGTAGAAAATTTAGGTGTAAATTTAGTTAGAGAAGCATCTGTTAAAACAGCTGATAAAGCTGGTGATGGAACTACTACTTCTACTTTATTAGCTAGAGAAATGATTAAAGATGGTTTACAACATTTAGCTAATGGAGCTAATGCTGTTGAAATTAAAAGAGGAATAGATAAAGCAGTTAAAGTAGTTGTAGATAATTTAAAAGAAAATACATCCGAAGACATTTCAGATGAAAATCAATTAGAACAAATTGCAACCATTTCAGCAAATAATGATCCTGAAGTAGGTAAGTTAATTGCTACTGCAATGGATAAAGTAGGGGTTGAGGGGGTAGTACATATTGAAGAATCTAAAACCGGAGATACTTATTTAGAGACCGTTGAAGGAATGCAATTTGATAGAGGTTATTTATCACATTATTTTGTTACTAATAATGGTACTATGACTTGTACTTTAGAAGATCCATATATTTTAGTGTT